>OFSD01000671.1_pt1 | contig 27100 bp, 20 predicted proteins | sample 1543191 | NCBI WGS metagenome assembly OFSD01 (sample SAMN04209221, study PRJEB22552) | human gut metagenome | biome: gut; material: feces | host: Homo sapiens | place: USA: Oklahoma
TCCTCGCGGAGCGTTTTTTATCGTATAGAAACGAAGTTTCCTATACGATAAAAAAGAGGCTGCCGCAGGTGCGACAACCTCTCAATTTTCGACAACAGAGTGTCCGCAGATCGTACATTCTGTTGTTTTTTATTTCTTTTCTCTGGATCAAAAGCTGAATCCTTATTTCGTCTTCAAAGCCTGAATCCGTTTGATCGCTTCTTTTGTATTTTCATGGGTTCCGAAGCCAGTCAGGCGGAAATACCCTTCGCCGCTTGCGCCGAATCCTGAGCCGGGCGTGCCGACTACCTGTGCTTCGTTTAAAAGCTTATCAAAGAACTCCCAGGAGGTCAGGTTGTCCGGGGTTTTTAACCAGACATAGGGAGAATTGACACCGCCAAAGGCCTGATAACCCGCTGCAATTAAGCCCTCGCGTATCTGGCGGGCATTTTCCATATAGTAGGCAATCTGCTCCTTGATCTGTGCCTTTCCTGCCTCCGAATAAACCGCCTCACCTGCGCGCTGGACGATATAAGGCGCGCCGTTGTATTTCGTGCCGTGACGTCGCAGCCATAAGTCATTTAAGGATACACCATTGCTGACAAGTTCCTTGGGAACAACCGTGTAACCGAGACGCAGTCCGGTAAAGCCCGCGTTTTTGGAAAAGCTGCGCATCTCGATGGCACAGGTCTTTGCTCCCTCACACTCATAGATGCTGTGCGGGATATTCTCTTCCGTGATATAGGCTTCATATGCCGCATCAAAAAGAAGGACCGCATGAATTTCATTTGCATAATCGACCCATTTCTGCAGTGCTTCCTTTGTAATTGCCGCACCAGTCGGATTATTGGGAAAGCACAGGTAGATCAGATCCGGTGTCTTATCAGGAAGCTTCGGTGCAAAGCCGTTTTCCTGGGTACAAGGCATGTATACCAGTCCCTCATATGTGCCCAGCGCTTTGTCATATACACCGGTTCTGCCTGCCATGACATTCGTATCCACATAGACCGGATAAACCGGATCGCAGACCGCAACAAGATTATCGGTTCCAAAAATCTCCTGAATATTTCCGACATCACACTTTGCACCGTCCGATACAAAAATCTCATCCGGAGAAATCTCGCAGCCCCGTGCTGCAAAATCCTCTTTTGCAATCGCGTTTAACAAAAAATCATAGCCCCGCTCCGGTGCATAGCCATGAAATCCTTCCTTTGTGCCCATCTCGGCAACCGCTTTCTGCAGCGCCTCGATAATCGCAGGTGCAAGCGGCAGCGTCACATCTCCGATCCCGAGACTGATGACTGTTTTGTCCGGATGCATGCTTTTGTAGGCAGCCACCTTTTTTGCTACTGTGGAAAAAAGATAGCTTCCCTGCAGTTTTAAGTAATTTTCATTGATTGTAAACATGTTCTTTTTCCTCATCCGTCATAAATCAGCAGCAGAATCATCTGCGCGGTTTCAACCATGTTCGTGCCGGAATCCATGCTGCTTTTCTGAATATAGCGGAACGCCTCCTGCTCTGTCATATGATTTCTTTCCATCAGCAACCATTTTGCATTGTTAATATAGTTCTGTTCCTGTTCCGTTCTCTTTTTCGGCTGGCTTTGGCGCTTCTTTAACCGTCTGTCCAGCTGTGTCAGCATCATCTCCACAGTACTGGCAAGATCGTTTGGACGAATCGGATATGTCAATGTCACCATATCGTGCGGCGCACTTTCCAGTTCCGACGTAGAAGCAAGCAACAGCATATCAAAATAATCGGGCAGATATTCCGCCAGCTGTGTATAGTGCATGTCCCTGATCCGATAACTGCAGATCACGACACCGCTGTCTAGCTGGTGTACCTGTGAAAGCGCCATGGAAGCTGTTGTGCAGAGTGCAGCAGCCGTCAGTCCCCGCCGGGCGAGGATGTCTTTGACATGTTTTGCGTCCTCGAGCTTCGGCAAAACAATTATGATGCTGCTCATCCTGTCACTCCTTTAAGTGCGATACAGATATTTATCTACTTCCCATTCGGATACCTGGGACATGTACTCATTCCACTCAGCTTTTTTTGCTTCTACATAAAGATCCACGAACTCCTGTCCGAGAACCATTTTTACAAAAGAATCCTCTTCCATGAACGCAACTGCTTCACGCAGCGTATCCGGCAGATGATCGATACCGGCTGCAGCCTTTTCTGCCTCCGTTCTGCTTGCAAACAGTCGTGCAGATTCCGCTCCGGGATCAAGATGCTTTGCGATTCCATCCAGTCCTGCGGCCATACAGAGTGCAATCGTCAAATACGCATTTGCAGACGGATCGGGAAAACGCAGCTCAATCCTGGTATCCTCTCCCCGCATAAAGGGAATCCGAAGCAGGGTATTATGGTTTTTGGTTGTCCAGATGATATCTCTTGGCGCGTCACAGCCGGAAGTCAGACGCTTATAGGAGTTGACCAGAGGGTTCGTCACAGCACACATACCTTTGACATGAGCCATAATACCGCCCATGAACCATTTTGCTTCCTGACTTAAACCATCCTCCGCTTCCGGATCGCTGAAGATATTTTTTCCATTCTGAAACAGGGAAATATTGATATGCATGCCGGAACCCGCTGTACCAGCCTTTGGCTTCGGCATAAAAGTCGCATAAAGACCGAACCGCTTTGCAATGGAACGCACTGCCGTCTTGAACGTCACAATCCGGTCCGCGGTTTCCATCGCACCCGCATATCGGAAGTCAATTTCATGCTGCCCGGGCGCTTTTTCATGATGAGAGGATTCGATTTCAAACCCCATATCCTCCAGCGTCATCACCATATCACGACGGGCGTTTTCTCCCAGATCCAGCGGGCTGATATCCATATATCCGGCCTTTTCATGGGTTACGGTTGTCGGCACGCCGTTTTCGTCCTCGTGGAACAGGAAAAATTCACATTCCGGATCAATCTGAAACGTATATCCTTCCTTTTCGACCTTTTCTATCGTCTTTTTCAGGATTTCTCTCGGACTGACCGCAAGCGGTGTTCCATCTGCCCTGCAGACATCACACAAAAGTCTTGCAACTTTTCCCTGCTGCGGTCTCCATGGCAGGATTACAAAGGTGTCCAAATCCGGGCACAGATACATATCCTCTTCCCCGGTTCTCAATTCTCCGTACATGCAGGAACCATCAATCAGATAGCGGTTGTCTTTCATATACTGCAGCTGGGTAGCGGTCACGGCAACGTTTTTGAGCGTGCCGAACATGTCTGTAAACTGCAGACGAATGAATTCAACGTCCTCATTCTCTACCATTTGCAGAATTTCTTCTCTGGTTTTCATGCTTCTCTCTCCTCTTTAGCAGACAGTCTGTCCGCCTGTTCCCTGAATTGTTGTTGTGAATTTTCGAATGCTTCGGCGGGTCTCCAGCCCAAAAGCCTTCTTCGTGCAAGCACGGTCGGCTTTTGGGCTGGAGATCCGGTGTGGTGTCACTCGTAGGTGTATCCCATCAACGACTTGTCCACTTCCTTTGCGGCTTCCCTGCCTTCGGCAATCGCCCATACGACCAGTGACTGACCTCTGTGCATATCTCCCGCAGTGAAAATCTTCTCTTTTCCGGTGCGGTAAGAGCCGTTTACGGTTTCCACATTGGTTCTCGCATTTAATTTTACACCAAAACTCTCTGCAATGTAACCCTCACTGCCTAAAAATCCGGCTGCAATCAGCACCAGATCCACCGGAATTTCCTTCTGTGTGCCCTCGATGGGAACCATCGAAAGCCGTCCGGTCTTTTCATCCTTCTTCGGCTCAAGGCTTACCAGCACCGCACTGCATACGGTTCCGTCTTTTTTCTTTTTAAATTCTGTTACTGTTGTCTGGTAAAGTCTCGGATCATGACCGAATACATCGATCGCTTCTTCCTGACCGTAATCGGTCTTTAAGACCTTCGGCCATTCCGGCCAGGGATTGGATGCTGCCCGACACTCCGGCGCTTTCGGCATCATCTCCAGCTGTGTCACGCTTGCCGCACCCAGCCGAATCGAAGTTCCGACACAGTCATTTCCGGTATCTCCGCCGCCAATTACCAGCACATTTTTTCCTTTTGCCAGCTCATATGGCACTTTTTCAAAATTTGTATCCAGGAGCTGCTTTGTTACAGTTCCCAGAAAATCCACCGCAAACCAGATGCCTTTTGCATCCCTGCCGGGCACATGGATATCTCTTGGATGGGAGGCCCCGCCGCAAAGAATCACGCGGTCGTATTCTTTTTCCAGCTCCTTGCCGGAAATATCTTTTCCAACGTCTGCATTGCAGATAAACTTGATGCCGGCAGCCTTCATGACTTCGATTCTTCTGTCGATGATGCTCTTGTCCAGCTTCATATTCGGAATGCCATAGCGCAGCAGACCGCCGACTCTGTCATGACGTTCATAGACCGTTACGCTGTGTCCGCGTTTGTTCAGGTTCCAGGCTGCAGACAATCCGGCCGGACCGCTGCCGATGACCGCGACCTTCTTTCCGGTGCGTACCTTTGGTTCTTCGCCTTTTACCAGACCATTCGCGTAAGCATATTCAATGACCGCACGTTCATTTTCCTTCGTGGAAACCGGTTTTGCGTGCAGCCCGCAGGTACAGGCCGCCTCACACAGCGCGGGGCAGACCCTGGAAGTAAATTCCGGGAAGCAGTGAGTCTTTGACAAACGGACATAAGCCTGTTCCCAGTTGCCGTGCCAGACCAGATCGTTGACCTCCGGCACCAGATTGTGCAGCGGGCATCCCGAAGCCATTCCGGCAATCATTGTACCCGCCTGGCAGAAGGGAACGCCGCATTCCATGCAGCGCGCTCCCTGCAGACGCTGCTCCTCTTCCGGCAGCTGTCCGTGAAATTCCATAAAATTTTTGATTCTTTCCTTTGGAACCGTCACCGGTCCGTCTTTACGCTCATATTCCAAAAAACCTGTAGGTTTCCCCATGACTGTTTCCTCCCGTTACGCTCTGCTGCCGACACTCGCATAGAATGCCTCAATCTGCGCTTCCTGACGGCTCATGCCCTGTTCCTCAAACTGGGAGGACAGCTGCAGCATCCGCTTGTAATCTCCAGGAATAATCTTTTTGAACTTCGGCAGATACTCTTTAAAGTGATCCAGTACCTCCTGTCCCTTTTTGGAACCGGTATTGCGCACATGCGCCTCGATCATGGCACGGAGCTCCTCCTGGTCAAACTTGGTCTCCACCTTCTCCATGAGTACCATTTCCTTGTTCAGGTTTTTATACAGACAGCTTTCTTCATCCAGTACATAAGCGATGCCGCCGCTCATACCTGCCGCAAAGTTTTTGCCGGTAGGTCCCAGTACAACCACATGACCACCAGTCATATACTCGCAGCCATGCTCTCCGACGCCTTCTACAACAGCAGTTGCACCGGAATTGCGGACGCAGAACCGTTCTCCTGCCACACCTGCGATATAAGCTTCCCCGCTTGTTGCGCCGTAAAGGGCAACGTTGCCGATAATAATATTTTCTTCCGGTTTAAATTTCGCTTTTTCCTGTGCAAAGACTGCCAACTTGCCGCCGGAAAGTCCCTTGCCGAAATAGTCGTTGCTGTCACCGCACAGCGATAAGGTCAGACCTTTTGGCAAAAATGCACCGAAGCTCTGCCCGCCTGCGCCTTCACAGTGAATCGTGATGGTATCCTCAGGCAGTCCTTCCGGATGCTGTCTTGTGATTTCTGCGCCCAGAAGTGTGCCGAAGGTACGGTCGGTATTGGTCAGCTTCACGCTGCAGGATATTTCTGTTCCGTTCGCAATGGCTGCCTTTACTTCTTTCTTCTTTAATAAAACGGATTCATCCTTTGTCTTTTCCAGTTTGAAATCATATGCGCATGCAGGATCGAAAACACTGACCTTTCTTTCCGCCTGTGCGCCCTCATACAGGATTCTGCTCAAATCGATCGTCGCTTTTCTTCCGGTCAGACCATCCTTTTTCTTTAACAGATCGGTACGCCCTACCATCTCATCTACAGTTCTGACGCCAAGCTTTGCCATGTACTCCCGCAGCTGCTGCGCAATAAAGGTCATGAAGTTAATGACGTATTCCGGTTTTCCGATAAAGCGCTTGCGCAGCTCCGGATTCTGGGTTGCGATACCCATCGGACAGGTGTCCAGGTTGCAGACACGCATCATGACACAGCCAAGGGTTACCAGCGGAGCAGTTGCAAAGCCGAATTCCTCTGCTCCCAGAAGCGCTGCCATCGCAACATCCCTGCCGCTCATGAGCTTACCGTCTGTCTCGATGACAACACGGTTTCTCAGACCATTCTGCAATAGAGTCTGATGGGTTTCTGCCAGTCCCAGCTCCCACGGAAGTCCTGCATTATGGATAGAGCTGATGGGCGCAGCACCGGTACCGCCGTCATAACCGGAAATCAGGATTACCTGTGCACCTGCTTTTGCAACACCGGCTGCAACGGTTCCGACACCGGCTTCCGAAACCAGCTTAACGGAAATTCGTGCATATTTATTCGCATTTTTCAAGTCATAAATTAACTGTGCCAGATCCTCGATGGAATAAATATCATGATGAGGTGGAGGAGAAATCAGGCTCACACCGGGTGTAGAATGTCTTGTCTTTGCAATCCAGGGATACACCTTCTTGGCAGGAAGATGTCCGCCCTCGCCGGGTTTTGCACCCTGAGCCATTTTGATCTGAATCTCTCTTGCACTGACCAGATACCGGCTCGTTACGCCGAAACGTCCGCTTGCCACCTGCTTGATTGCAGAGCTTCTGTCATGATCGGTTCCTGCGGATTCCAGACGCTCATCGCTCTCGCCGCCTTCACCGCTGTTGGATTTGCCGTGTAGTTTATTCATGGCGATTGCCAGCGCTTCATGCGCTTCCTCGGAAATCGAACCGTAAGACATCGCACCGGTCTTAAACCGCTTTACGATGGACTCTACGCTCTCTACTTCTTCAATCGGAACACCAGTCTCCGGGAAGTTGAAGTCCATCAGGCTGCGCAGATAACCGGTTTCCTCTTTATCCACCATCTTTGTATATTCGCAGAACTTTTCGTAGCTGCCATCCCTTGTCGCCTGCTGCAGCATATGGATCGTCTGGGGATTGTAACGGTGTTCCTCGCCCTGGCTGCGCATCTTATGTCTGCCCATGGCGGACAACGTCAGGTCTGTTGCCAGTCCCAGCGGATCAAACGCCTTGGAATGCTGCGCATCCGTCTGCGCTGCGATATCCTTTAAGGTAATACCGCCGATCCTGCTGACAGTTCCGGTAAAGTATGCATCGATGACCTCCTGCGAAATGCCGATCGCCTCGAAAATCTGGCTGCCCTGATAGGACTGAATCGTGGAAATGCCCATCTTGGACGCAATCTTTACGATGCCCTGCAAAATCGCATGGTCATAATCTTCTACTGCCGCATAATAATCCTTGTTCAGCAGACCGTCTTCTACCAGCTCTGCGATGGTGGAATGGGCCAGATACGGGTTGACCGCGCACGCACCGTAGCCTAACAGCGCCGCAAAATCGTGCACCTCCCTCGGCTCGCCGGATTCCAGGATAATGGACAGTGCCGTACATTTTTTCGTCTTGACCAGATGCTTGTGTACGGCGGAAACTGCCAGCAGCGACGGGATTGCAACATGGTTTTCATCCACACCGCGGTCGGAAAGAATCAGGATATTCGCACCCTCCCGGTACGCCTTATCCACCTGTACGAACAGATGCTCCAGCACACGATCCATCGGTGTGCTCTTATAGAAAATGATCGGCACACAGACAACCTTAAAGCCGGGCTTTTTCATCGTGCGGATCTTCAACAGGTCGAGGTCTGTCAGGATCGGATTATTGATCTTCAGTACCTGACAGTTTTCCGGCTTCTCTTCCAGAAGATTTCCGTTCTTGCCGGCATATACGGTTGTGGAAGTGACGATTTTTTCCCGGACCGCATCGATCGGAGGGTTCGTTACCTGTGCGAACAGCTGCTTGAAATAGTAAAACAACGGCTGATATTCTTTGGAAAGGACAGCCAGCGGTGTATCCACACCCATCGCGCCGATCCGTTCGGTTCCGTTTAACGCCATCGAGCAGATACCCTCCCGGTATTCCTCGTAGGTGTAACCAAACGCTTTCTGCAGACGCGCCCGTTCTTCTTTATTATAAGAAGGAATCCTTTCATTCGGAATTTTTAACTCATGCAGCGTAACCAGATTGGAATCCAGCCATTCGCCGTAAGGCTCCCGCTTCGCGTAGGTCTCCTTGATTTCTTCGTCTGTTAAAACTTCGCCCTTTACAGTATCCACCAGCAGCATTTTACCGGGATGCAGTCGCTCTTTTTTCAAAATATGCTCTGCGGGAATTTCCAGGACACCGACTTCAGAAGAAAGGATCAGTCTGTCATCGTCTGTAATATAATATCGGGAGGGACGCAGACCGTTTCTGTCCAGAACAGCGCCCATCAGGTCGCCGTCCGAAAACAGGATGGAAGCAGGACCATCCCAAGGCTCCATCATGGTTGCATAGTACTGATAGAAATCGCGTCCCTCCTGGGAAATCGTATCATTGTGGGCCCAGGGCTCCGGGATTGTAATCATGACCGCAAGCGGAAGCTCCATTCCGCTCATTACCAGAAATTCCAGTGTATTGTCCAGCATTGCGGAGTCCGATCCATTTGTATTGACTACAGGAAGCACCTTCGTTAAATCATCTGCCGAGAACCGCGGTGCACACATCGTTTCCTCCCGCGCCAGCATCTTATCCGCATTGCCCTTGATCGTATTGATCTCACCGTTATGCACAATAAACCGGTTCGGATGTGCACGCTCCCAGCTGGGATTCGTATTGGTCGAAAATCTGGAATGGACAATTGCAATCGCGGAATCATATTCTGCATCCTGCAGGTCCTTAAAGAAGGTTCTCAGCTGTCCCACCAGAAACATACCCTTATACACGATGGTCCGGCTCGATAAGGACGGCACATAGGTATTATCGTTACTCTGCTCAAATACACGGCGTACCACATAGAGCTTTCTGTCAAAGTCCAGCCCTGCTGCAATATTTTCCGGCTTTTTGACAAAGCCCTGGCAAATGACAGGCATACATTCTCTTGCCTTATGTCCCAGCACCTCCGGCGCAGTCGGCACTTCTCTCCAGCCTAAAAACTTCATGCCTTCTTTTTCTACAATAATCTCAAACATCTTCTTCGCCTGGCTGCGCTTTAACTCGTTCTGCGGGAAAAAGAACATGCCGATTCCGTATTCTCTTTCGCCGCCGAGTTCGATGCCGATTTCCTGACATACTCTGGAAAAAAAGCGATGGGAAATCTGAGTCAGAATTCCGACGCCGTCTCCGGTTTTTCCCTCCGCGTCTTTTCCGGCGCGGTGTTCTAGCTGTTCTACAATTTTTAACGCATCTGCAACAATCTGGTGGTCTTTTCTGCCTTTGATATTAACCACAGCTCCGATGCCGCAGTTATCATGTTCAAAGCTCTGGCTGTAAAGTCCCTGCTGTACCTGATTTTCTCCCATGGTAGTCCTCCTTATTTAAACGGCGCTGCTGCCTGCCGCTTCATATGCTACTGCCGCTTTTACAAAGCCCTCAAACAGCGGGTGCGGCAGGTTCGGTCTGGATTTGAATTCCGGGTGTGCCTGTGTTGCAACGAAGAACGGATGCTCTTTTAATTCGATCATCTCCACGATTCTTCCGTCCGGAGACAGTCCGGAAAGTACCATGCCGTTTTTCGTCAGCACTTCCCGGTAATCATTGTTGACTTCATATCTATGGCGGTGACGTTCGGAAATCTCTGTCTTTCCATACAGCTTATGGGCCAGTGTTTCCGGCTGCAGGACACAGGGATATGCGCCCAGTCTTAAAGTACCGCCAAGATTGGTAATTCCGTTTTGTTCCGGCATCAGTGCGATGACCGGATCAGGCGTTTCGGGATCGAGCTCAATGCTCGCTGCTTTGGAAAGTCCTGCTACGTTTCTTGCAAATTCAACTATCGCAAGCTGCATGCCAAGACACAGTCCAAGATACGGAATTTTGTTGCGTCTTGCATAACCGATTGCAAGAATCTTTCCTTCCGTTCCTCTCTGTCCGAATCCGCCCGGTACCAAAATGCCGTCCACATCGTGCAGATATTCCTCCAGATTTTCCGGTGTCAGCTCTTCTGCATCGATCCAGCGGATGTTGACCTGTGCGCGGTTTGCGATGCCGCCGTGCTTTAAGGCTTCCGCTACGCTCAAATAAGCATCATGCAGAGCTACATATTTGCCAACCAGCGCGATGGTGACAGAACTGGTGGGATGATGCAGATCCTCCAGCATCTTTTTCCAGTCTGCCAGATTCGGCTCCGGACAGGGCAGATTCAGACATTCACAGACTGCCTGAGCCAAATGCTCTTCTTCCATCATCATCGGCACTTCATAAAGGGACGGTGCATCCAGATTCTGCAAAACATGTTCCTTTTTCACATTACAGAATAATCCGATCTTTTCTTTCATTTTTTCATCAATCGGATAATCCGAACGGCAAACCAGGATATCCGGCCAGATCCCCATACTCTGCAGCTGCTTGACGCTCATCTGGGTCGGCTTTGTTTTCATTTCACCGGATGCCTTTAAATATGGAATCAATGTAACCTGAATCAGGATGGCATTTTCCCGTCCCATCTCGTGCTGAAACTGACGGATCGCTTCCAAAAACGGCTGGCTTTCGATATCGCCGACTGTACCGCCGACTTCTATAATAGAAATGGTATCTTCCTCCGGGGACTTTTCCCGGTAAAATTTCGATTTGATTTCGTTTGTAATATGAGGAATGACCTGTACGGTACCGCCGCCGTAATCTCCATGACGTTCCTTGTGCAGAACCGACCAGTAAATTTTACCCGTTGTAACGTTGGAATTCTGATCCAGGCTTTCATCGATAAACCGTTCGTAATGTCCCAGATCCAGGTCTGTCTCCGTGCCATCATCTGTTACAAATACCTCTCCGTGCTGGATCGGATTCATCGTACCGGGATCCACATTGATATAGGGATCCAGCTTCTGCATGGTTACATGATATCCTCTCGCTTTGAGCAGCCGTCCCAACGAAGCTGCGGTAATTCCTTTTCCAAGACCGGACACAACGCCGCCGGTCACAAATACATATTTTACGCCCATGCTCTCCTCCTTGCTGCCCTGCAACAGCATTTCCTACTGTCAGTGTGCCGTTCATAAAAATACTTTGTTATCCATAAAAGATTGTGCCTTTTTCTGTAACATGGGTTGCATGTTACACACAAAAGAATGTGCCTTGGCACATTCTCGCGCCGAGCACAGTCGCTTGCGACATTTTTCATCTTCGCGCGAGTGCGCATCTCAGGCACGTCAGTGCCTCTTTCTGTAACATGGAACCCATGTTACAGAAAGAAAGGGGTCAGGAAACCTGCAATGCAAGTTTCCTGACCCCTTTGTCAGCCTACATCTTATGTACGACACTATTTTTCATGCAATGTAGTCTACCCTATCTTTTTTCATTTGTAAAGAGGTTTTTTAATTTTTCCAGTTCCCATGTAGCTTTCCGCGGGCAGATTTCATGCTCGCATGAAAATCTGCCTGCGGAAGGCTACAGAGGGAGCGCTACTCTTATGAGCAAAAGTAGCTGCGTAAGCAGCGGTGAGCATCGCAGATGCGTTTTGCGAATGGCGCGGAGGAACTGGGGCACTGACGTGCGGAAGTTCCCATGTAGCTTTCTGCAGGCAGATTTCATGCGCCGGGGTTCTCCCCAGCCGCGCCGCCTTCATGCACCAACAGCCTCCGATACGTTTTGTCCATCCCGATCGCTCCAATCGGCGCGGTCACGAGAATCGCAAGCACTGCAACCGAGAGCACAAGCTGTCCGCACGGCAGACCGAGACTCAGCGGAACCGACCCGATCGCCGCCTGTACGGTTGCTTTCGGCAGATAGGCGATCACACAGAACAGCCGCTCTTTTTTATTCAGCTGCGTCCCTGCCATGCACAAGAACACGCCTGCTGCACGAAACAGGAGCGCAATCCCGATCATCAAAAGAGCACTCGCACCAGCGCTTGCTGTATACCGGATATCGACCGCCGCGCCGACCAACACAAACAGCACGACTTCCGCTGCCAACCAGAGCTTGCCGAATTTTTCAGACAGGCGCTTCGAAACCTCCGGCACACATTTTGCCTTCAACATGCACGCCATGCTCACAACCGCCAAAAGCCCGGACACCGGAACGATTCCTTTCAGCCACGTTTCCACTGCCATCAAAAGAAACGACAGACCGAGCACCAGGATCACCTTCATGCTGTTTCGGACGCAGTGGGCACAGGTATATGCCGTTTCAAAAACCCTCGCCAGCACATAACCTGCAGCGGCTCCCAGCACAACGCCGAACACGATCGAAATCGGAATCTGCACAAAGTCCGACGCCTTTGCGCTTCCTCCCTGCGCCATGCGCACAAATGTTGTAAACAGAACGATGACGAAAATATCGTCGCAGGATGCGCCCGCCATAATCATCTGAGGGATGCTCTTTTGCGTCCCGTAACTGTTTTCCATCAGCTGCACCATCCGCGGAATCACGACCGCCGGGGAAACCGCCCCAAGCACTGCACCCATCACGGCAGCCTCCACGCGCGTAATTCCAAGCACATACGGAGCAAATAAAAAGAACGCAAAGATTTCAAAGCTCGCTGGTACAAATGCCATCATCATAGCAGGGCGTCCGACTTTCTTTAAATCCGCAATGTTTAAGGACAGACCAGCTTTTAACAAAATGATAATCAACGCCATCTGGCGAAGCTCCGACGAAATGCCCAGAATCGACGGATCCAGCAGATTCAGCACATACGGTCCGAGCACGATGCCCGTAAAGAGCATTCCAATAATCCTCGGAAGCCCTATCCGCTCACAGACCGCCGCCATGGCAAGACCTGCCAGAAAAATAAACGCAAGTGATGTTAACATGTTTTCCTCTCATTTCTGCGCACGCTTTTTGCGCATACCGAGTTTGTGTCAAGTGTGCGCAGACACAAATCTCGCGATTGAAAATTTTTATTTTTCAATCTTTTCTCCTTTTCTGTTTCCTGTAGGATGGACGCAACGAAACTGAAAGCCTCTTGCGCTGGTTTTTTTATTCGGCTGTGTGCTCTCCCGCTTTCCTCTAAAATAACAGAATACACGCTCTGCAAACATTCTACTGTCAAAAATCAAAAAAGCCAATGCCCTCTGCGATTTTGGCTGCATGCAAACATCTTTACGGATATTTACTGCCAGCCATCGATGCCCAAAGTCTGTCGCTTTCACATCTAAAATCACAGAAGCCATCAGCTTAAAATTCTTTCAAGCGGTTTCGCCATACGGCGCGGGAGAACCTCATTCCCGGAGAGTATTATAACAACACTGCCCGGGTGTGTAAAGGGAAATTATTGAGTGAGCCCGCGCTGACGCGCTTTACCTTCTGCCACTTGACTGTCCCAAACTATAGAAATAAAATAATCTCAAGGCTTTTAAGTTCCCTGCGGACCATTTTCGCACCTGCAGGAAAATCTGTACTCAGAATGGAGGTCTTCCTATAATACTATGAAAAAAAGAGCAATCGAATCCCGCGTGGAACAGGTCTATCAGATCCGCCCGGAACATTTAAACGGTGCAGGACGGCTTTTCGGCGGCAGGCTGATGGAGTGGATTGACGAAGTCGCCGGGCTCGTCGGCATCCGTCATTCCCAGTGTAATGTCATCACCGCATCCGTCGATAACCTGAAATTCATCCGCGGCGTGTTTCAAAATGACCTTGTCGTTCTGGTCGGAACCCTCACCTGGGTCGGCAACACTTCCATGGAAGTCCGGGTCGATACCTATGTGGAAAAACTTAACGGCACACGATATCCCGTAAACCGGGCTTACCTCACGCTCGTTGCCGTTGACGAAACCGGAAAACCGACCAAAGTTCCGGGACTTTTGATCGAATCCATCGGTCAGCAGGCGGAATGGGAAGCCGGACAGAAAAGAAAAGAGCTTCGCATCCAACGAAATAAGGAAGGATTTTAATCCTTCCCTTTTTTCATCTCCTGTATCCGTTCATTCATCTCTTTCGCTTCCCGGCGGTAATGCAGCAGAAAGAAAAACCAGATCAGAAATGCTGCTGCCAGCTGAGCAGCAATCATGCCGATTCCCTGCCAAAGCCCCGCTGACAGGTCGATCCAGCCGACCCAGCACGCGACCAGCGTATAAATCACGCAGCCGCTTCCCATATGGATTACAACACGGATCGGCATCGGCATATTTTCTTTCCGATAAACGACAGCCGGAACGCCAAAGCCCCAGCCGACCACCACACAACCGAGTACCATCTTTGTAAACTGATACCCTGAAAGGCTGAAATTTCCGCCATAATACAGGTCAAATATCATTCCGACAAAGCAGAAAATTCCAAACGCAATCCCAGTGCTGATTCCAACATATTTCGCTGCTTCTTTTACAATCGCTTTCATGCTTTCCTCTCATTTCTGCGCACGCTTTTTGTGCATGCCGAGATTTGCGTCAAGTGCGCGCAGACACAAATCTCGCGATTGAAAAATTATATTTTTCAATCTTTATTCCTCCTATAATCCCAGATATTTCTTAAATTCCGGCAGATATTTTCTGGATACATAATCCTTACAGCCGTTTTTCAGCTTCAGAAGAAGCGTTCCGTTAAAACCCGCTTCAATGCTTTCCAGATAGGAAAGATTGACCAGCGTGGATTTCGAAATCTGCATAAACTGCTTTCCAAGCTGCTTTTCTAATTCGTAAAGTCTCTTTCTGGAACGATATTTTGAACACTTTCCAAAAAGAATCGTATCCCCGGCCTCCACACGCACCATGTAGATTTCCTCCGGCTGCAGGACAACGAGATTCTCCTCATTCTGCAGCGCCGTGATCGGCATTTCCTGCCGACTGAAACTCTCCATGATTTTCTGGATTTCATCCGTTATTTGATCTGCATAAATGACTGCATACGGAACCTGATATTCCGCTGAAAGTTCAATGCTCACTTTCATGTCCCGACCTCCTTTCCTTTCGTTGACAAAAGCATACACGAAAACGCGCTGCTTGTCTCAGGATCGGAGGTAAGTTGACAAAAAAGCACCCTCAAATGCACCTATGGCTTTGCTGCACAAATTTTCGTTTTTTAAAAAAAAGGGGCTTGACAGTTTTATTATTTGTGAGTATGATACGTCACATAAAGCAAAGGCGCTTTGGAGAATCTTCTCCGAAGTGCCTTTTTTCGTTCTAAAGATATGTTCTGCAAAATGAAACGTTTCGTCAGACAAAACACCGAAATGTACAATGCTTACCCTACAGTTGAAAGGAGATTTGATCTATGTCAAAAAGTATTCCTGAAATTTACGGCAGCCTGGTTTTTAACGACAAAGTGATGCGCGAAAAGCTCCCCAAGGATATTTACAAAGCGCTGCGTAAAACAATCGAAAATAACACCCATCTGGAACTGGATGTTGCCAATTCCGTTGCGGTTGCCATGAAGGAATGGGCCGTTGAGCACGGCGCTACCCATTATACGCACTGGTTCCAGCCCATGACCGGTTTCACTGCTGAAAAGCATGACAGCTTCATCAGTCCGGTCGGAGATGGTCAGATCATCATGGATTTCTCCGGAAAAGAGCTGGTAAAGGGTGAGCCGGATGCGTCCAGCTTCCCGTCCGGCGGTCTGCGCGCTACTTTTGAAGCAAGAGGTTATACGGCATGGGATCCTACTTCTCCCGCTTTTATTAAAGATGGAACCCTTTACATTCCTACCGCTTTCTGTTCTTACAGCGGCGAAGCACTGGATAAAAAGACTCCTCTGCTGCGTTCCATGGAAACTCTGAACACAGAGGCAGTCAGAATTCTGCAGCTGCTCGGAAACAAGGATGTTACAAGTGTTTCCACCACCATCGGTCCTGAGCAGGAGTATTTCCTGGTTGACAAAGCTCTGTATGAGCAGAGAAAAGATCTGATCTTTACCGGCAGAACTCTGTTCGGCGCAATGTCTCCCAAAGGTCAGGAAATGGAAGATCATTATTTCGGCGCATTAAAGCCCCGCGTATCCGCATACATGCATGATCTGGATGAAGAGCTCTGGAAGCTTGGCATCCCTGCAAAGACAAAGCATAACGAAGTTGCTCCTGCCCAGCATGAGTTAGCTCCGATTTTCGACACGGCAAACGTTGCCGTCGATCACAATCAGCTGACGATGGAAGTCATGAAAAAAGTTGCTGACAAACACGGTCTGGTATGCCTGCTCCATGAAAAACCCTTCGACGGTATCAATGGTTCCGGTAAACACAACAACTGGTCCATGATTACAAATACTGGTGTAAACCTGCTGGAGCCCGGACGTACTCCTGCTGAAAACGCACAGTTCCTGATTTTCCTGATGGCTGTCATCAAAGCGGTTGACGATTATGCAGATCTGCTGCGTATCTCCGTTGCCAGCGCAGGAAATGATCATCGTCTCGGTGCAAATGAGGCGCCTCCGGCTATTATCTCCATCTTCCTTGGAGATGAGCTGACTGCCGTTCTGGATTCCATTGAAAATGATACTTTCTTTGGCAAGCATCCTCTTGTTCAGATGGATACCGGCGCAACTGTACTGCCTCATTTCTTTAAGGATAATACCGACAGAAACAGAACCTCACCCTTTGCATTTACCGGCAATAAATTTGAATTCAGAAGCCTTGGCTCTTCCAGCTCTGTGGCAGGTCCAAACATCATTTTAAATACAGCTGTTGCAGAAGCACTGCGTCAGTTCTACGGAGAATTAAAGGCCTTCCCCGAAGATCAGATGGATGAAGCAGTTCGCGCTCTGGTAAAGAGAGCGATCCTGAAGCACAAAAAGGTTATCTTTAACGGCAACGGCTATTCTGACGAATGGGTTCAGGAAGCTGAAAAGCGCGGTCTGTACAACTTAAAGTCCACTCCTGATGCGCTTCCTTATTTCATTCACGAGAAGAATATCGACCTGTTTACCAGCCATCACATCTTCTCCAAAGAAGAGATCTTCTCCAGATATGAAATTTTGCTGGAGACCTACAGCAAAACCATCCATATCGAAGCAAAGACCATGGAGGATATGGTTCGCCGCGATTTCCTGCCTGCCCTGATGACCTATACAGACGAGGTTGCAGCATCGATCTCCGCGAAAAAAGCAGTTCTTGCAACACTGCCCTGCACCGCACAGGAGAAACTGCTGACCACACTATCTGGCTATTACGAAGCAATTTATACCGCGGAAGAAAAGCTGGAAGCAGATCTTGCAACAGCAGAAGGCATGAGCGATCAGCCTGCCCTGTCCCTGTTCTATCATGAGACAATCCTGCCTGATATGGATGCAGTCCGCAGCGCTGTAGATGCTGCAGAAACCTATATTCCTGACAGCATCCTGCCTTACCCGAACTACGAGAAGCTGCTGTTTTCCGTTTAAAACAGCCAGAAGGGACACTTTAAAATGAGTTTTTTTGATCCGGAACAAGAGGATAAACTGAAAGAGGAATGCGGCGTCTTCGGGATTTATAATCCCGATGGCAGCGCCGCTGCTCCTTCTATCTACTACGGGCTTTCTGCTCTGCAGCACCGCGGACAGGAAGCCTGCGGTATTGCCGTCTGTAACACAAATGGCCCGAAAGGAAATATCACCTGGCACAAAGACATGGGGCTTGTCAGCGAGGTGTTTCATGAAAAATCCCTGGATTCCCTGAAGGGAAATATCGGCATCGGGCACGTCCGCTACTCCACGACCGGCGCAAGCATCGTGGAAAATGCGCAGCCCCTCGTCTTGAACTATTTAAAAGGCACGCTTGCGCTTGCCCATAACGGCAACATCACAAATGCATCCGAGCTCCGTCAGTCTCTTCAGGAGGGCGGCGCTATTTTCCGCTCTACGACAGACTCCGAGGTCATCGCCTGCGATATCGCACGGGAAAGAACCCACACCTCCTGTGTGGAAGATGCAATTTTACAGACTGCACGCAAATTAAAGGGCGGTTACGCTCTTGTCATCATCAGCCCCAGAAAACTAATCGGCGTCCGAGATCCGCTCGGTTTAAAACCATTATGTCTGGGCAAACGTGGTGACAGCTACATCCTTGCATCGGAAAGCTGCGCCCTGACAGCTGTAGACGCAGAATTTGTACGTGATATTCTTCCCGGCGAGATCGTTACCATTACCGAAAATGGGATCAAATCCGATTCCCGTCTCATCGAGGAAAGTAAAGCTGCACAGATTCCTCATGCACATTGTATTTTCGAATACATCTATTTTGCCCGTCTGGATTCCACGATGGACAATGTAAACATATATGATGCCAGAATCCGCGCCGGAAAAGCGCTTGCCGCTTCCTACCCGGTCGAGGCGGATCTTGTTACCGGAGTCCCGGATTCCGGTCTGGCTGCAGCAATGGGCTATGCGCAGGCCTGCGGTCTGCCATTCGCCCTTGCGTTTCACAAAAACAGCTATGTGGGAAGAACTTTCATCAAACCCACCCAAAAGGAGCGGGAGTCCGCTGTTCACCTGAAACTGAGCGTACTCTCCAGCGTCGTCAAAGGCAAACGTCTTGTCCTGATTGACGATTCTATCGTCCGCGGCACGACAATGGCCAGCCTGATCCGTATGTTAAAGGATGCCGGCGCAACGGAGGTGCATGTACGTATCAGCTCCCCTCCTTTTCTTTTCCCCTGTTACTACGGAACCGACGTTCCCAGCAACGGTCAATTGATCGCGTCCTCCCACACTGCTGCCGAAATCTGCGCCTCTATCGGCGCAGACTCCCTCGGTTACATGAAGCTGGAGGACTTGAAGCAGATGACCGGGGATCTTCCACTTTGCAAAGCATGCTTTGACAGTCACTACCCTGTATAACTCTCCCCCTGACTGTCAGATGCATACTTTATATATCTATACCGGAACTGCACCGGTATGGAAAATGCCAGCCCGCAGAGTTTCTGCGGGCTGGTGTTGTGTACAATAAAAACGTCCCGCATAAATTCTTTACTTATCAACAAAACGACAGTTTTTGAAAGCCTTCCTGTTGTGCTTCCAGCTCCGCAAACAGGTTCCAGACCCGTCTGGTACTTTTCCTTGCCTCTCTCTTTCTCGCCTGATTATAATACATTTTTTCTTTATTGCTTCTCTGCGGAAGCAAATGATAATCCTGTTCCATAATCTTCTTAGCACGGTCATGACCGGCAATATATTTCAGATATTTCGCAGGATGACTATTTTCTCCTGCATCCACCTGTCTGTGATACCTGGCTTTTTTTGCCTGCTCCATTGTCATCTTTTTCCCGCCAAACGGACAGTGGAACAGCTTGTAACACTGCTTCCGGTCAAAAAATACTATTTTCCATGCAGCCATATCCGTAAGTACATATAAAATATCTCCGTCATACTCAATACTCATATGATGCTCTTTTGCCTGACGCTCAATATTCCACGCAGCTTTCCGGTAAGCTTCCGGATAAGATGCTGTTCTCTCTTTTCCTACAAGCAAAGCTATTATCTTCTCAAGCTGCCCTGTCTCTTCTTTCCCATCATATCCGCTGCATTGTATCAGATTCGTCCGTCCTATCGTCTCATCCCAAATTTTCTTATACAGCCTGAAATGCTGCTTTGCTGGATCAAACCGGATTTCCCAACAATAATTTTTCGCCTGGATTTTGATCTGATTTTCTTCCAGCTTCGCTAATCCGTCAATCTCTTCAAGAATCTTTTTCATCGCCGGTTCGTAGTCCCTGTACATTTTGCTGAGCTTACAGCAACATTTACAGGGAGATAATTTTCCAGCTGTTTTCTTCTGTAGCTCCACTAATGTCAGATATCCTTCCTTGATACGATTCAAATACTGACATCCCGGTCTGTGATATATTTTTGACTTACTGCTCATCTGCACGATCATACTCATCTTCTCTCTTTCTGTCCCTGTCTGGAACAATTCCAGCATAACAGATAATGTGTCCAAAAAAACGGACTTGCTCTTTGGATTTTCAAGTTTATAAATTTTTCATTTTTTCCTTGACACGTTCTTAGCACGGTGCTATACTGCCAACATAGCAAAGGTGCTACGACAAAACGTCGCAGCACCTTTTTTTATCCGACAACCCAACTCGATTTCGCATGCGGTCGGATAAACATATTCCGGATCTCGGGCAAACCGGATTGTCTGACATCCACCTGAAACGATGCAATGGGGCTTCGAAAGGAAGAAATCCCTGGCGTCGTTTTTTTATACCACAAAATGAGGAGGAACTATTATGACAGAAGAAATCTTAAGCGTTTTAAACGGCGAAGTATTCGGTGTCTGGTTTCTGATCGGCGCTGCGCTGGTATTCTGGATGCAGGCCGGATTCGCAATGGTGGAAACCGGCTTTACAAGAGCAAAGAATGCCGGCAATATCCTGATGAAGAACCTGATGGACTTCTGTATCGGTACCGTTGTTTTCATTCTGATCGGCTTCAGCCTTCTGCTCGGAGAAGACATGGCCGGCATCATCGGAAAACCCGGATTTGACATTTTTACCGATTATGCAAATTTTGACTGGTCAAACTTCGTATTCAACCTTGTGTTCTGTGCAACAACCGCTACCATCGTATCCGGTGCAATGGCAGAACGTACAAAGTTCATTTCCTACTGTGTGTACTCCGGAGTCATTTCCGCAGTCATTTATCCGATCGAAGCACACTGGACATGGGGCGGCGGCTGGCTTTCCCAGATCGGCTTCCACGATTTCGCAGGTTCCAACTGCATCCACATGGTCGGCGGTATTTCCGCTCTGATCGGTGCAGCAATGCTTGGTCCCCGTATCGGTAAGTTTGTAAAGGATAAGGCAGGCAAAGTAACAAAGGTAAACGCATTCCCCGGACATAACCTTCCGATCGGTGCACTGGGCGTTTTCATTCTGTGGCTTGGCTGGTACGGCTTCAACGGTGCTGCTGCAACCTCCGTTGAAGAGCTCGGCTCCATCTTTGTTACTACAACCATCGCTCCCGCCATTGCAACCGTTGTTACCATGATCCTGACCTGGGTAAAATATGGCAAGCCTGATGTTTCGATGTGCTTAAATGCTTCCCTTGCCGGTCTGGTTGCCATTACCGCAGGCTGTGATGTTGTAGATGCTTTTGGTTCCATCGTAATCGGCGCAGTTGCCGGTGTTCTGGTTGTCTTTGGCGTATGGTTTCTGGATTACAAGCTCCATGTGGATGATCCTGTCGGAGCAGTTGCAGTACACTGCTTAAACGGTATCTGGGGCACAGTTGCAGTCGGATTTTTCGCTACTCCTTCCGCTCCTGCCTTTGCAAGAGGCTTCGGTGATGGTGTAAGCTTCGGCGCAAACCAGATCGCAGGTGCAGGTCTCTTCTACGGCGGCGGCTTCAAACAGCTTGGTTTACAGCTTCTTGGCATGTTCGCTACCATCGCATGGACTGCTGTAACCATCACAATTACATTTATTATTATCAAAAAGATTTTCGGTCTTCGTGTTTCCGAAGAAGAAGAAATTATTGGTCTTGATGCAAAAGAACATGGTCTTCCATCCGCATATGCCGGCTTCTCCATCATGGATATCTCCAACACCATGACAATGGATGTCAACGAAAACACCGATCTCGGTGTTTCGGATTACGACAAAGCTTCCGAGTTCCAGAAAGATGCAGCTGTCAAGGTTGTGGAAGCTCCGATCACCGCTTCTGCAAGCGGCATTTACAAGGTTGTCATCATTGCAAAGCTGTCTCGCTTCGAAGCACTGAAGACTGCATTAAACGACCTTGGTGTAACCGGTATGACCATGACACAGGTAATGGGCTGCGGCATCCAGAAGGGTGCAGGCGAAATGTACCGTGGTGCAGAAATCGATGCAACCCTGCTGCCTAAGGTAAAGATCGAGGTTGTCGTCAGCAAGATCCCTGTTGATTCCGTCATTGCAACTGCAAAGAAGGTACTCTTTACCGGTCACATCGGCGATGGCAAGATTTTTGTATACAATGTTGACAGAGTCGTAAAGGTCCGCACCGGCGAAGAAAATACCGCTGCACTGCAGGATGTAGAATGATAACACAGCAAAACAATCCATAAACACGGCAGCATGTCGTATAAAAAATCCCGGACTCCTGTTCCAAATCACAGGAGTCCGGGATTTTTATTCATGACAACAGCATGCTCGCAGAGCATGCATTCTATTGTTTCATCATCCATCTCGTAACTATAAGACTCCAGAAAATCACATTCCTTTTCCCCCTTTCTGACATTTTCTACACAGACTTTTCCCTTCTCCTATGCTATAGTCAGCGTAAATAGCCTTTAAAGCTCTTGGGGGAATATCACAATCCGGGGAAACACCGCACGCTGCGATCTGTTTTCCCTATAAAAAGGAGGACTTATCAATGACAAAAGAATACTCCTGGATGCTCGGCCCTTTTGAAAAGGCTGCCGAAGCCAATCCCTGTCTGGTTCCCAATGCAGTATCCCGTTTTTTCTGCCCGGTTCAGGAAAAGGAACTCGGCTGGGAAGCAAAGGATGTATTTAATCCTGCCGCCGTCGTAAAGGATGACCGCGTTTACCTGCTTTACCGCGCAGAAGATCACGAGGGAAAATATGCAGGAACCTCTCGCATCGGTCTGGCAGTCAGCGACAACGGGCTGCATTTTACCACCATGCCGGAGCCCGTCCTGTATCCCGAAAAGGACGAATTTTCTGTCTATGAATGGGAGGGCGGCTGCGAGGATCCCCGTATTGTAGAAACAAAGGACGGAAGATATTTTCTCTACTATACTTCCTATAACGGAAAGGTTGCACTGCTTTGCTGCGCAGAAAGCACCGATCTCGTCCACTGGAAAAAGCACGGACCGATCTTCAAGGATGCAATGAATGGGAAATATAAAAACCTCTGGTCAAAATCCGGCGCAGTTGTCTGCAGGCAGGAGGGTGACCACTTTTATCCGGTCAAGCTCAAGGAAACCTACTGGATGTACTGGGGAGAAAGTGACATTTATGCTGCCACCTCCGATGATCTGATCCACTGGACACCGGTGGAATTTCTTGCAGATGGTGCAGACCCGTCCCATTCCTTCAGCCAGCACGATTCCCGCTGTAAGGATAACGATGAAGTTGCAAGAGTCCTGCTTCCCATCATCCGCCCCAGAGTCGGCAACTATGATGAATTTCTGTGCGAGCCGGGCCCTCAGGCAATCCTGACAGATGCCGGTATCGTTTTAATCTACAACGGCAAGGGTAACAACCCGGAACGTCTCGGGGGACATGACACTATGTATCAGGGCGGTCAGCTCCTGATCGATCCCGAAAATCCGACCTGTCTGATCGCACGCACCACCCGTCCCTTCATCAGCCCGTCTGAATCCTTTGAGCTGGAAGGACAGGTCATGCCGACCTGCTTTTTGGAGGGTCTTGTCAGCTTCCACGGACGCTATTACATGTACTACGGCACTGCGGACTCCAAGGTAGCCGTTGCATCTGCGCCGCAGAAGTAACAGGGACGTTTGTAGAATATCAACAATAGAATGCACGCTCTGCGAGCATTCTATTGTCATGAATAAAAAGCGCTGCGCAACCGAAGTTTTTCTCATACTTCGGCTGCACAGCGCTTTCTGCTTTCCTCCCATATCAAATTTTTCTGCAGAATCACAAGGCAATACCTCGCTGCAGCTCGATCCGTGTATTCGCTTTCCCAGCCTGTATCCTTTGCCCGCAGCATCGGCTTACAGCAATTTTTCATAGAATCCCACGATTTCTTTTGCAATCTCCACATCCCGCAGCACATGCCCTGTTTCGATCGAATGATTTCCTCCTGCATAAGCGTGATGCTCGATTCCATGCTTCCTGCAAAAATCTGCCAGCAGTTCCGGCTCCATCCACTGATCCGCTGTGCCGGAAAAGACGATCTGGGACGAACCCATTTTTGTGCCGTTTTTTGCTTCGGTCAGATATTTAAGCGTCGGCTCAATCGGCGTGAGGAAAAGGTTGACGATCTGCACACATCTGCCTGTTTCTGCCAATCTTCGGGTCAGGAAACCCGCCGCCACGGTTCCTACACTTTTTGAAACAAACGCAATTATATCATATTTTTCCCAATCCACATGTTCCGCCCATGCTTCTGCGCAGGCGCAAACTGTTTTGGCAGTCTCTTTTAAATTATCAAACGGATGCTCCGGCATCCGTCTATATTCCAATTCCAGAACTTCGTATCCCTTTTCCTGTCCTATCCGTTTCGCATAATATAACAGCGGACGGGCGGTTGAATAGCCGACGCCAGGAAACAACACCAGTAATTTTTTCATTTTCTTTCCACCTGCCCGATCCTGTCCTGATACCAGACGCTAAACCGCTTTTCCACATCTTCCATTCCTGCAAAGGAGCAATCCGGCACAGTTTTTAACTGCTTCCAGCCATCCCCGAGTTCTTCCGCCATCAGCTCCCTAAACTCCCAGGAAAGCATCGCGTCATCAATCTCAAAAATCTGTCCGCGTTCTTCTTCGCTCAAAACCCGTCCCGGAATAAAAAATGCCCACAGACGATCCTGAAGCAACGCTTCCACTTTTAGATAATAGTCCAGGTCTTTTTTTACCGGTCTGGTCACATCCGACAGATATGCCTCACTCGCATCGTGTAAAAGACAGCCAAGCTGCACCCTTGCCGAATATCCGCGTGCCTTCGCCTCCTCCGCACATGCGATGCTGTGCTGCGCCACGGAATAAAAATGTTTCATGTGTCCGTTGCCGCGGCACAAAAGCGACAGCGCATGGGAAATATCCGTTAAATCAAATAACCCCGGCTCCGGTTGTATCGGGTCAAAATGTTTTCCGGTGTAGGTTGTAATGTAGCTCATTTGTCAGTTCTCCTTCTATTGCGTAAACGCATCCACAGACCCGGCCTCTACAGCATGGCAGGCTTTAGTCCATTTTTTCTTATATTTTCCAATTCTTCTGCCGTCAGACACTGTGCCTCATAAAGTTGCAAATATTCTTTTGATACGTCGGAATCAAAAATCAATACGTCATCCGAATTTATCGTAACATCGATGCCACTGCGATACAGTTTTCCAATCGGATGCTCCGCCATATCCGCAACCCTTCCCAGTAAAACGTTGCTCGTTGGCGTAATATTTAATCTGATTTTATTCTCAGCCAAAAAGCGAATGACGGATTCGTCTCCAGCCGCCGCTATACCATGCTGAACCTCGTCAAGCTCCAATTCTTCTACTGCCGTTCTGATGTCTTTCGCGGTTCCCCATTCTCCAACATGAGCTTTCAGGCGTAATCCTTCTTTTTTTGCCCTTCGGTAAATTCCTTTAAAATTTTCAATCGGCTGCGCGAATTCATCCCCATACAAATCAATCGAATAAAAATTTTTATTTCCCCAAAAATAAGACAAACAATCTTCTAGATAACTGATCGGACAATGCCTTGATAACCCAATCTGAAGCCTTAATTCTATCTCGGGAGCTATTTCTCTTTGTGCACTTGTAAAAGATTCCACCAGCTCATCGATATCATTATGAAAAAATTCTTTTAAGCCCCAAACGTCCTCCCCGATTTCGAGCACCGTTACTCCATCTTCTTTCGCCTGTTGAAAGGTCGCACGGATTAAAAGTTTTCTTCCCTCGGTGCTGTTAAAATACTGACCGATATATTTTTGACTCCATTGATCCATCTCTGCCATGGATGCCAAAGGATGCACTAACGGCTCAATTTTTTTACCGGTTGCCTGATATAAGAACCTTCTGCTTCCACCGAGCGCAAAATGATTGTGCAAGTCTGCCTTGGGATATTTTCTTAATGTTTCCAGATTTCCCTGTTCCAATGCGTCCATAAACCGGTTCATAAATATACCCCTTCTTTCTGCGAAAGACACCAATGCGTCATGAAACACAGGTTCTGTCCTTCGCTATCTAATTTTTTGCCCTTCTGATATTATTTACCTATAAGACTGACACACTACAGAACACGTGGGGGTAAGTGGCGGGGCTGTATAGCGGCGACCTCGTATAAATATTTGTTGTCGGTCATCCGTTAAGGCATCAATGAGTGGCGCATAACAGTAGCCCGTAAACTTATCTCTTCCGAAGTCGACTCGATCTCGCCGGATGACCAGTCACTGTCAGTTTTATAACTATAAATACCAGGAGGTAGTTTCTTGTCATTTAAAATTTTTAAGTTCAACTGTTGTGGACTTGATGTCCACAAAACATGGATCTATGCCTGTATCGGCATCACTGATTCCAACAATCGCACGGAGTATAAGCAAGCTCGCTTTTCTTCCTTTACCAAAGGATTGAATGAGCTGTGTGACTGGCTTGCAAAGTACAACTGTAAAGATGTTTGCATGGAATCAACTGGTAAGTACTGGATCCCTGTTTTCAATATCTTAGAGCAACACAGTTTCTGGGTTACTCTATCCCATCCCAAATACACAAAGCCGATGAAAGGAAATAAGACCGACCGTAAAGATGCCAAATGGATTTGTGATCTTTACATGTGTGGTATGGTCAAACCTTCCTTTATTCCACCTGCTGACATCCGGGAGCTTCGCGATCTTGTAAGATACCGTTTCAAGCTCACTTGTATGATTACTGGTGAGAAGAACCGTGCTCAAAATTGTCTTACCGTGTCTAATCTTAAGCTTGATGATGTATTTTCTGATGTATTTGGTAAATCATCTCGTTCTATTACAGAACATATTTTACAACACCCAGGAGAAAAATTTGATATAGCACCTTTTGTTGATAGCAGATGCAAAACTCCTATCACAGAAATACAGGCTGCTGTTGATGGTGCCATCTCGAAAGAACAGGTTGTAAAACTTAGACAGTGTCTTGACCACATTGATGAACTCAATAAGCACATTTCAGAAGTAGAACAGGAAATCCTTCGTCTCAGTGATAAATATGAGGCTGCTTTAAACTTAATAAGGACTGTTCCCGGATTCAATAAGAATCCGCTGACTGCTATCCAAGTGCTTTCAGAGATTGGTGGTGATATGTCTGTCTTCCCCACAGCAAAACACCTCGTCTCCTGGGCCGGATGCTGTCCCCGTAATGATCAAAGCAATCAAAAAATCAAATCCACTAGGATTTCCCGTGCTGGTTCTT
>OFSD01000681.1_pt1 | contig 26964 bp, 38 predicted proteins | sample 1543191 | NCBI WGS metagenome assembly OFSD01 (sample SAMN04209221, study PRJEB22552) | human gut metagenome | biome: gut; material: feces | host: Homo sapiens | place: USA: Oklahoma
TGCCCGGTCTTTCGTGAAGATCACCAGAGTTGTCTGTTTTTTCCCTTTTTCCAGTCCGGTCCCGGAAAAAGCCGCTTCTGTCACGACATCATTTTCGACGGTCAGCGGAATGTAGCTTTCTGCTTCCACATAGTTCAGCCGAATGCGCCCACCCAGCACCCTGCCACTTTTCATGATCGTTGCATCATCCAGGCGTACATAACATGCTGCCGTTCCATCCGCGGATACCTTTTCCAGTTGTTTCCTGTACTGTGTCTGGAACTCGCTGTCCGCCAATATTGCATTTACAAAATTTTTCTGCTGTTCCGTGCTTCCTGCATTCACATCCAAGATTTCGCACAGGTTCGCATCATCGCTGCAACACCGCTTCGCAAGGTTTAACTGTTTCAGGTCATACGGTACATTCTGGACTGTGTTCCGGCGGTGGAACTCTGGAATCTTCCGATTCGCATACCAATCGTCGCACGCATGGATCAACTCAAGCGCAGTCGTATTCACTCGGTATCCGCGCTTTAAAAGATAATCTGTCACACAGTTTTCCACTGTCCTCACCTCCCAAGGTCTACATACTCTACAAAATCCAACCAGCAATAACAAAAGGCGTCCCACCAGTCATTGCAATTGGCAATATTTTTATCTTCTGGCTGGTCAGGGTGATCCGGATCCCACCGTAGACGGCTGATCGCTCCGATTACGCTTGTGCATCGCCGACTGATCATAAGCCGTCCCATTGAAAACAGCATATCAACAGTCTTCGGTCGCTCTGTGATCGGGTTTTTCCGACATCCGCTGATGCTGCGCCACGGCAATCCTGCGGACTTCGCTGCATTTCGCAGGCTGTTAATCATCGTTGTACTGGCACTGTCGGGGAATATCCAGTCAACATCTCCGTATTGCCCGATCACCATGCGGTAAAATTCAACGAACTTATCACAAATCCGCTTACTGTCAACCTCTTCGGTAACCGGCAGGGAATCTTCTTCCAGTACAAACAGGTTCCGGTATCCGTTCAGCCAGCCCATCATGACAAAAGTGGTTTTCGATCCATTTCCGCCAAAGTCAATGCCGATCGTAATGCGATCCAACCATTTCTTTTTTCCTGCTCGCTGCGCTTGCTTGATGCGAACTTCAAACCATTCCTGTAGCTGTGCATCTGTAAAGAGATATGGATCCGGACAATCAGCAAAATAGCGGAAGATGATTCCCTCCGCTACTTTTCGTTTTCCCAATATGTCTCTCTCGTACCAGACTGTCCCCTTGTGGTATGTTGCCAGGATATCCCGTAGCCTGCTGCCGGATATGCTGTAATTATCCGCGATCGTAAAATGCCCATAATTATAACCATATTCCGGATTCTGCAGCTTTTTTTCTTCATGAAAGTCTAGGATATCCGTATAATACCAATGTCCCTCTTCTTTTGGATTCAGGTCGTGGAATACTTTTCTGTCGGAACTGGAAAGTGTTCTGTCAAATGCTTCCCGAAGGAATTTCGGGTGGCATTCGTTTGCTTCCGTGATGTAAGCCATCCCGTAGGTATTGCCTTTGATCAGCTTCTCATCCCCATCTTTCCCGCCGCCCGACACCAGCACAACCTTCTCTCCGGCTTTCGTTTGCACATAAACGCAGTCACGGTCTTTATATTTTCCCTCACGGCAGCGCCCCTCGAAATAATTCAGCAGACCATATCCGTCACAGTCCAGAATATTAAGCTTTGCGGTTGCCACTGAAACGCCCGCAACCAGATGGATCTTGTTTTTGTGGTTTTCCAAAAGCGTACAAAACGCCATAACCTGCAGCACATTCTTACCACCACGCTTGCCACCTTCTGCAACGTTAAACCAGTTATCGAAACATCGTCTGAAATATTCCATTTGCCGAGCAGAGAACGGCGCTGGTTTATTCATTCACATCACTCCTCAGCAGTTGCTACGGCAATGGTATGCAGGCTGTATGTGAGCTGCTGGTTTCGTATTCACACCATTACAAAGCTTATCCAACGCGCGCACGAGCCTCCATCTTCTTTTCTGGATTCCCGCATATTCCTCAAGAGTTTCCCAGAATGCCTCTGAAAAATGATTCAGCACTCCCTTAGCCTTCTCAAAAATATCGTTAAGAGCCTTCGCGACTGTTTTACCCATTTTTTTGATTGTCTCCATAATATTCGACATTCTGTAAACCATCCGCTTAAATTCAATTACCATCATTCCAGTTTTCTCAATCGCTTTTTTCGTCTTCTCGTCGTAACACAAAATCATGTTATCACTCCTCGTAATCTTCAATGTTTCGGTTCGGCTGCGGATTTTTCAGAATCTCTGCCAGTGTCTGCATGTTCTCCACAATGGCAGCTGCCGCATCACTACCGCGGTTCCTTTTCTCATCCTGCACAGCTGTTTGGGATCGGATCTGTTCAATCCTCGCTTTCTGTTCGTCCGTTGCCAGTTCCCAGTTTTTATGCAGCATTTCATCATACTGCTTTATCATGCATCGCAACTCGCTCTGCGCCCTTGCTTGCGATTTTAAAAAGTCTGCCTGCTTGTCCCATGCCTGTTGTGTTTTCCACGACTCTCCGCCCGCCGAATCACTTACCATTTCCCGCGTCTTGTCCGTCTGGTCCCGCACATACATGATCTGCTGTGCCCGGATGATCGCTGCATACGCAATCTGTATCTGATCCCACAACACATCCAATGGATTGACCGGCATTTCTGCGATAATAGAAAAGGTCTCCTCCGGAAGATATTTCCGAAAAAGACCATGTTTCTCAGCATTATGATTTTTCAGCGGTGCACCAGCTCCCTCCGCGTTGTGGTTTCCTGGCTGACCGCCGCGCTTTCGCTTCGCAACGTTGCGTTTCTTTCCGTTTGCAACGTTGCAATCCCATTTCTGTCTATTTTTCCAGCTCCGGATTGTCCCCTCAGGCAACCCGAGCTGATTTGCAATCTCAACCAGCTTTGCTCCTTGCTGGTACATTTCATGGGCTTGCTCTACCCTTACATCTGCTTTCCGCGGCAACCTCACCACCTCTCATTCATTTGTTTTGATGTTACAAACCCTCTCAGACCTTGCGACGGTCTTTCACAGCATTCCGCTAAGAGGGTGGAGTTCCGACACATGTCGGCAATGGACCATGCAGGAATCGAACCTGCGACCGACCGGTTATGAGCCGGACGCTCTGACCTGCTGAGCTAATGGTCCCTTGTTGTTTTTAGGGAAAAGAAAAGAAGCAGGGGTTAGGCCTGCTTCTCCTATAAATCAATACTAAATTTTATATTATCCCTTATTTTATTGAAAGTTAGGTATAAAATATCATTTATCCTCTTCTTGAAAGACAAAATATTTTTTTTCATCCTTGTGTATTTCAATTTCTGTTGAATATACATTTCGCGCCTTGTCAGATTGTATTGACCTATCAATTATCTGCAATATCTTATTTGCTCTATCATAATCATTTTCTTCGATGGCATTTGTCACTTGAATTAACGCATCTACTCTTTTTATTTTCATATTATCTCATGCCATCCTTTCTACTCTCAAAAACTTTTACAATATCATATTCCTTATCTATTTTCCCTAAATATTCCTGCAATATGTTCTCTATTTTATAAAAATTTAAAAAGTATAATAAGTCTTTATAACGCTCTTTGTTTTTTACCGAAATCCCCATTGATAAATAAGGATCATCATTCATACGAATATTATAAAAACAAATAGTCATGTAATCTTCCCAAACATTGCGATTATTTGCCTTATACGATTCTGTAGAATTTAAACTACTAATCAAAGAAGTTTGATTCAAATAAGATCTGCTTATCAAACCTTTATCCTTAGGAATTGGTGTTAAATCATCTTCATATATATTTTTACCGCATTTTGCCACCAGCTTTACATAATGGTCTCCACTCAATATTCGAAAATGAATTCGGACATTTGTAGATGATGATGTATCAAACACGTCTTCCATGATAAATGAGCAAATTCCAAGAAAATATGAATATAAAATTTTATACGCATCAGAATCATCCTGTACTTCTTTTCTCCTTTGAATGTATTCCTGTGTAAACCTATCGACATCATTCAAAAATTTTGCCAGTCCTTCTATATAACCTCTAAATTTCCCTATTAATTCATTTGTTACTGGAATCGGAGAATCAATCGGTAATTGCAAGTAAATTTTATCTTCGATTTGCCTTTTTAGCATTTCCTCACGATTTTTTATTGCAACTTCTCTATTCTGAAGTTCTACTCTGTCTATGTCAATCTCTTTTCTTTCCCTCTCCAACAAATGAGTTTTTGATAATTCTTCCCCTCGTTTTTTATATATTTCCTTTATATAGTCTTGCTGCCCCAATAAAATATCTCTTACTCGAATAATACCATCTTTATCATCTTCTTTTATAACTTTACAAATTCCCCAAAAAACAACAATAGTCGACACAATTAGAGACGATAATAAAAATGCAAATCCTTTTTGCTGCATCTCTAAATTCGTTACTCCTGTTATCTTTCCAATTAAAGAATATGATATTGTAGTACCAATTATTCCTATTCCTGATGATACTAATTTTAACCACAACTTAGCTGATTGGAAAAAAAGTATACAACAAAAACCTCCTATAATAACACCTAATAATGTACAAATCACATATACCACCATTATGGCACCTCCATTTAGAATATTATCACATATTCCAATAAAAAGGAACACCCAACCGCGTTTCCACGATCAGGTGCTTCTCGTAAAAAAAATGTATCAAACGGTGGAGTAGTGTCTTATCCACTACTGTCAGTTTACACTATATAACATTTAGAACGGAAAAAGCGGAAAAAACGGAAAAACTTTATACTGCTTTCATGAAATTATCAAATTCTTTTCGTACACTGTCCCCGGTCGCCTTCCGCCCCAGCTTCGCCGCCGTCTCTTCCCATGTAAGTCCCTCGAAGATCTTCCACCGGATAATCCGCTGCATCCGCGCCGGGATCGTAACCATCCAGCGTTCCACTTGCACCCGTGTCTCTTCGGCAGCCGCCCGGCGGTCTGCCAGCAGCTTTTTCTTTTCCAGCAGGCGCGTATCGTCCCGCATCGAAAAGGTTGTCCCCTCGATTTTGAAATGCTGCGCGTTGTATGGAAATTCCGGGTTGCTGCCTCTTACGCTGTCCTGCGTTGTCTCGCTCTGCTTTTCCTGCAGCCGCCTGATCTGCTGCTCGGTCTCCCGGATCAGCTCACAGGCGTCTATGTAGTCGGATAAAAGTTTCTTATCCATCGGTGCCACCTTCTTTCTCATCCACTTGCTTGCTTAATATCAGTTTTATTGAGAATCTGATTTCTCATAATTTGCAAATTCAGTTTCATAATTTGGTTTATGAAGAGCTAAATCCATTGTGTCAATGCAATCATAACAAGGTGCTTCAACAGTCATCTTCCCTCTATATTTGCACGTTCCACAAGGTGCATAATCTTTTCCATCTTTCAAAAACCCTTTCATTTTTAATCCTCCGCTAAATGCTCACTTAAGCAAATTTCAGTTGATTTTCGCTGTCATTTATTCTCAGATTCGGAAGTCTTTCTCCAATTTTAAGGTATGAGCAGTTCGCCCTGACTAATGTTTCCGCCATAACTGGCACAACACTATTCCCAAGCCTTGCAACCTGCTCTTTAATCGGGTATGGCTTCCAGTCAATATCGCGGTCGATTATATAATCATCCGGGAACCCCTGCATCCGCTTCAGCTCCTCCGGTTTCAGCATACGCAGAAAAATGTCTTTGATTATATATGCCTCTCCACCTATATCCAATATCACATTTACAAGCCCGAACCGGTCTTTTGTCGTAATTGTGTCTAATGGTCTGTCTATTGTCTGGCAGCCCCCGCCAGAACCATAATATTTAATCAGAAATGCGCTGACTAATCCGAAATGCCCTGGCGATGTTGTTATCGTGTGCAACGGTTCATCGCATCCTTGTCCAATGCCGCTCTTGTAAAACTTTGTAATAAACGCTGTGACAAGTCCGTATCGGTTACTGGTATCTATAGTCTTGATCGGATCTGATAACAACTGTCCTCTGGCATCCCCAGCCTTTTGCTCCCCGTGATACTGGATGATAAATGCCGCCGCTCTTTTGTCCTGAACTATGTATGGCTTGCTTTCCAGGATGTACTTTCTAATTCCGTTTGCAATCCGTTTCTGCGTGGCCTCTGCCAACGGTTTTGGTCTATCAAATATGGATTTCCCCAAATCAGACCAGTCAATGTACTCTCCGCACTGCTTCCATTTTGGCTCCGAATCCTTAAAGTTCGTCTGATCTGGCCAGACTATATCTTTTCCATCCCTCCTAAAAATTGCATACCAGCGCTTCCGCGTTGTCGGCGCTCCGTAATCAGCAGCCACCAGCTCCCGACTATCAAATATGTATCCCAGCCCCTTCATTGCAGATATAAATTTCTTATAATCCTCGCCCAGGCGTTCCCTGATAGGATGTCCATTTTCATCAAGCGGGCCCCACTGTTGTATTTCTTCAACATTTTCCATGATAATCACATCGGGCAAGATTGCTTTTGCATGTTTGTATACCGCCCACGGAAGGATTCTCAGTCCACTTTTTCGGGGCTGTCCTCCTTTTGCTTTGCTGTGGCTTGTACAATCTGGCGAAGCCCACATCAGCGAAACATGACGCCCTTTTACATATCTTTGCAGGTCAACCTTAAAAATGTCCTCTGTCAAATGCAGCGTGTCCGGATGGTTGACTTTGTGCATGCGGATTGCCTGTGGATCATGGTTGATTGCAATATCAACCGGTATCCCCAATGCCATCTCAATTCCCACACTTGCTCCGCCGCCTCCTGCGAAACAATCTATTATCAAATCCCTCATAGCCGGCTATCCCCCAAAAACGTGCTTGCCATCTGCTCCTGCCAGCCGCCGGATGGGTTGTCCTGCTCTGGTACTGGCGTGTATGGAGCGGGAGAATTAGAAGGTTGCCATGCCGTCACATCATCTACTTGCAAAATTCCGAAACTAAGCAAAAAAACACTTCTTTCGCAAATCCTATATGACTCATGATACATCGCCAGGCAAACGCTACCCGTTTTTGTGCTTACCCACACCTCCTGTTCGTCTTTCGGCAGCCGCTCCGTCACAGGAATCCAGCGATGCTTGTCCCACTCGTCATGCAGTTTTTTCAGTAGCTTATAACTATGTGTCTTTTCAAAATCATTAAGTCTCTCCACATCTTCCGGATTCATCCCTGTGTCCTCGTACTCCATCAGCTTCCAGAGTGCTCCATACAGCTTTTCCCACAGTCTTCCCGTAATAACCTGCCCCTCATGGAGCTGCGCCCGACGGACACCTTTCAGATGCCAATTTCCCTGGTCGTCTTTTTCTGTCAGTCTATTCATATCATCCTCCAAATTTATGCTGCAGATTCACTCCCGCCTCCGTTCGGCAGGCTGCAACCAACTTCTTTCTGTCAAAATTATATTCCGTCTCGATCTCATAGATCTGCCCCATCAGCCGCACAAGCCTGTCTTTCCCGAAACCATATTTGCGATGCAGGGAAAGAAACAGGCACGCCATCAGCATTGCGGCGATCCATTTCTTCTGGCGCTGTCTCATGTAGATCATCTGTGCAACGGACATCTGTCCCATGTCGATCTGTGCATTGAGATACGCCAACTCCCTCCAGCCTTTGTCCATGTTTGGAATCCTCAGTTCAATACCCGATTCATTTTCCAGCATCTGGATCATACTGATCTGGTTTGTGGCTCCGCATTCATTCCACGTCTCAAGCGTTTTATCAAAAATCCTTCGGATCCGTTCTGGCCCCCATCCTTTATCCCAGTACCGGGCAAAGGCAATTGCTGCCGCACTGTAAATCAGATCGACCTGCTTACGCATCTCCTGATTCAGCTCACGGTTTACTCTTTTCAGTACGTCCATCCTCGTGCTCCTTCCTGGCCGGCTTTCCGCAGCTGGTCGCATCCTGCATTTCCACGATCGTCTCTCCAATCTTGTACAGCACCGCCGCGCCGATGCCGATCAGAGTAAGCAGCCCTAAAATAAACAATGCGGTTTTCATCCTTGCCTCTCCTTTCCTTTCGCCATCTGTTCTTGATGCTCATCTTCCAGCCGTGCGATCAGCGCCATGCAAAGCTTACGGACAAATACTGTTGACCCGTATTTTTTTGCAAAGAGATCCATCTCCCGCAGCGCCTCGTCCCACCACTCATCATTCTGTTCCGGGATCCAGTATTTCTGACACAGCCCCCAGAACTCCATGAACATCATCCATTCCTCTGATCCTTTTTGAAATTTTACACTCGCCATATCATGTAAACGGGCACTCTTCCGCTGGCTCCTGCCATTCCCCGGCATCCCGAAATCTCATCTGGTCGCCGTCAAAGCGCAGCTCCATCTTACCCGTTTCCCCCTGTCTGTTTTTCTCGATCTTGCAGCCTTTTTTCGACCGGTCATCCTCCGACATATTCCAAAGTAGAATAATTACGCTTGCGTCCTGCTCAATGTCGCCGGATTCCCTCAGCTCCGACATGGATGGCTCCCTTGTCTCCCGCCCCTCCGACGCACGGTTGAGCTGCGACAACAGGATGATCGGGATCTGCAGCTCCATTGCCAGAGCCTTGATTGCCTTGCTGATCGCACCGACTTCCGCCACGCGGTTGCCCCTATAAAAGGTATCTGACCGGATCAGCTGCAGGTAATCAATCACGATTACATCAAAACCCATGTGCCGGCTTTCTGCCCGGATCTCACTGACCGTCTTTGCACCGGTTGAAATGACGATGTTCGAACGTCCTGCCAACGCGTCATTTGCCTTTTTAAAGCGTTTTTCTTCGTCGCCTAAGAACTTTACGGCTCTGCGGATTCTTGTCAATCCCAAGCCGCTCTGCGAAGCCACGAAGCGCTCATACAGCTGCTTGTCCGACATTTCCAGATTGTAAAAGCCGATTTTCTTTCCCTGCTCCGCCAGGTTCGTAGTGATCTGCGTGACAAGTGCCGATTTTCCGACCGCCGGCCGCGCACCAATCACGATCACGTCCCCGCCTTCCAGCCCGCCGATCATATCATCCAGATGTGGCATTCCTACTTTTATACCGCCCGGATGCTCACAAAAATAACTGTTTTGATACTCTGCCGCGATCTGTGCCAGCGTCTTAGCTTTCGCCGCCTTATCATCCCGCAGCGCTTCCAGATCCGTCAGCAGCTTCCCGATCTGGTCATTGACACCCGCCGCCGTGACCCTTGTTGCTGCCAGCAGTTTTCCGACCTGCGCCGCCTTGTAATCGTCCCGCACAGCCTCCGCATAGCTTTTGACCTGAGCTGATGTAACCGTCACGCTGACGCATTCTTTCAGCGCTTCCGCAACCACGCTTCCCGGGTATTTATCGCCGCCCAGCCGCTCCCGAACTGTTACCAGATTTACTGTGTATCCGTTTTCGTATCCCCGCAGGTACTCCAGATACACGCGCCCCAGTAGCTCTGCGGTAAACATTTCCGGTTCAAGGATCGCCGCAACCCGCTCTATCGCATCCCCGTCCATCAGCAAGGAGCCGACAACATTCTGCTCTGCAAAATAACTCATACGCCTATCCTTTCCAGAAATTCATTCAACGGCATCGGCAGCTCTTCTCTGTCAAGTTCGCAGGCTTGCACATATGCGATAACAGTGCTTTTGATTCTTGCCACTTCGTTCCACCTTTCTTCCGGCGACATGTCCCTGACCTTATCAACAAATCTTTTAAACGCTTCATTTCTTCGGCCCATATCATATTCCGGATAGTAATTGGCGAACCGGTCAAACAGCTCCCTGATGCTGACGGTTGGTACAGGCTTCTGTGCGATTTCCCGCAGCTCTGCGATAGTTGGGAAGAATCTGCTGTCTCTTATGTGTTTCATTACTGCCCGTTCAAGATTCTCTTCATCCAGATCGCCTAGCCCACGATACCAGGTGTTAAAAAAACCAAGCTTTCTTTCCCCGTCCATTTTTTCAAACCGCGCCGGATATGCCGCTTCCAGCATGTCCATGATTTTTACAAACGCTCTTCTGTTCATGTCTCAGCTCCTTCCAAAAACCTGCTGACAGGCGACTGGGATGCTTTCCGGCTGCCGCCCCTGTCCTGCTCCTTTGCCAGCCACGCATTGACAAATCGCATGATTCCTCGCTGCGTCTTTCGTTTTGCCGGATTGCCCTCGCACCAGCCTTTCATCTTCCGCAGCTCCGTCATGACATCAACAGCAGGATACAGCTCCTTCCAGTGGTCAACCTCATCCTGTGTGATCCCATAATCCGTATTATCATTCAGCGGCAGTGTGATGACCGGCGGCGCGGATGCCGGTTTTTCCGGCTCCGAGTTATATATATTATTCTTTTCTTTACTTTTCTTTACTTTACTTTCCTTTGTGGCATAAATCTGAGATTTACTCGGGTTTTTCTCGGATTTACTCGGGTTTTTCTCGGATAAATCACTGTTTTTGGTATACTTAATAAAAGGTAGCGTTTCTTTCTCACTTAAAAGCCAGATACGTTCATCTACCTCAATCCCGCATTTCGCAGCTCTCACCTTGACAGCTTCTTGAAACCGGCATTGTATTCCGTGGGAAGTAATGATAGTGACCGACTCGGGAAGTATGCTTTTTATAAGTAGTGACCGCCCGAATAAGTATTCCATTACTTGCTTTACCTTTTCGCCCGTCATACCGAGGTCATCCGCGATGATATACATATAATCATCGTCCAGCTCGATATAGTAGCCATTTCGATATATCTCGCACAGCAAGTACAGATATATCGTGATCCCGTCCACCCCAAATCGGCTCTTTAGGATCTTGATTTTCTTATCAGAGAAAAAATCTACATCAAAAGGAAAGTAATCTATGCCGGTTTTTCGTGGTCTCCCCATCTGTCCAGCCTTTCCTTATGCCGCCCACCTTCCGGCAGGCGGCTCTTTTTTAACAAATTACAGTAAACATACCTTCCGGCAGATTGTGTTCGCTTAACTGTTTAATAAGATAGGCGGCAACATCGCGCATCGCCTCATTGCTCCACGCCCCGCCATCTGCTTCAAACAGTGCGCAGGACACGCCGCTGCGGTCATTATCTTTCATGCGGAAGATGAAAGAGCTTTCCGGCTGCTCAACTTCTAAAAACGTCCGATACGGCGCAAGCACTACGGGGTTCGGCACGATTGCATCCGTTTTGGATGAAATGCCGCTCTTCACGGTCGCCTTCTGGGTTACTCCATCATCCCCATACTGCGACACAGTGCCGGATTCAACGGTCCCTGCAAACTTCAACAACAGCTCTCTGTCCTCTCCTGGCAGGAATTTCGCCTGTAACGCAATCAGGAAACGCTCATGGTCTATATAGGTATCATAATTAAAATCCGGAATCTGGGCTTCTACAATTGCCAAGGTCTCGCGCATCCGGTCTAAATCCAGACAGGAAACCAACTCAACGCGGGTCGGCGATACCACATGAATTATATACCTCGCTCTGACATCCAGTTCGTCCACGTTGGCACGGGTATAGTCCAGCAAGCTTGTAAGCGTCCGCATGCGGATTGGTTCTGCCCTAAGTTCCTGTGGAACCCTTGTCAGTCGCTTATCTGCGTATGTCTCCCCATTTATCTCAACTGTATGCGGTGCCGCATTCTCTACGATGTATTCCATTGCATTTCTTAAATCCATGATTTTGTCCCCCCTTATGCTTCTTTCGCTCTAAAATCCATTACTTTTCCAGCTACTTCTCCCGTCTCAGTATCCACGACATCATCACCAACAACCACCCGTTCCGATTCCTGTGCTGTTTCAGGAGCCTGCAGATCTTCGAAAGACATCTGCCCTTTGACCTGCTTTCCATATTCTTCAGCGTATACCTGACCGGTTCGCAGATCCTTACCAACCGCCATGCGGGTCTGTATTGCCGTCACAGGCGCAATCTTTGACGTTACAGATACATCCACCGCCATGTCATCACGGCTCTCGTTCTGGGAAAATGTCAGCTTGATGTTCAGCTCTCTTGATTTCTTCCACGGGGTATTCGGATCCTGCATATTCTCCAGCACAACCTTCAGTGCAGTGTTGGCTTTTTCTAATAACGACCCTCCGCAAAAATCGTTTAATGAAATAATGTTATCCATAAATATCTCCTTCCGATGGGGATGCGCCGCTTGCCCCCGGCGCTGGGGTAACAGGAGGCAGCCTGTCATGTCCGTGATATATATCCCCCATTTACAAGTACAAATCAGCAGTTTCTTTCGCGCTTATTGCGCCGGTGTTTCAACCGTTTTTACTTCTTCTATTTCCACGCGGATATATGGTTCTCCATCCGTGTAAATGAAGTCGTGTGTAAAGTTTAGTACGTGTTTCGGGTCGTCATCTGGAATCACGCCGCAGTCCCGCAGCGCATCTTCTATAAACTTGTCAGCCAGCCCGAATATGTTACCTCTGTCCCGCTTTGCGCCCTTTTTCGGCTCTGCAAAGGTATAATGCAGGATCACCGGCGCTGATGCTTTCCAACGCTTCAAATCGCGCCGTATCGCGTTCGTGGCAATCATGACATATTGCCGCTTCAATCGCCCGCCTGCTTTCGGGTTCCTCCCGACTTCTGCAAGGTAATTGTTTAAGCTGGGGAACGTCTTGTCTCCGAAAAATCTGCCTTTAATCGTGAACCCCTTCATAAGAACGACCTCCCGTATCTTTTCCGGAACGCTTCCCGTGCTGCATCCTTGTCCATGCCTTCCGCACAGCGGTCACGCTCGTATGACACCTGAGCCAGCATTTCAAGTAGCACCCTCATTTCTTTACACTGGTGTGCGCTGATCTTCCCAGCGGTATGATGTTCCTTCGTCAGCGGAACCCACAGCCCATCTTCATCCGCTTTTGCCCGATCCGGGCCCATCAGGCAGTGATGACGCTCTACATTCGGCTTTCCGTCTATCAGGTCATATCCCGAATACCTCATGTTGATTATGATTGAATCTTTCATACGTCCACCAACAGCTCACTCGACCAGATTGAATGCGTCAGCACTTTCGTATGTTTGCAGTAATCACACCGCTCGCATCTGACTGGCTCATATTCCCCATTTTTTAACGCAAGGATATGCGAAACGTTCTTTTCCACTTCCGACAGTGCTTCATCCATCAGCGCTTGTTCCACCTGAATCACTTCAATATCTGGATATTCTTCTTTGGATGCAGCAGCAATCTTAAACGGCAACTTCTTCCCGGTGTTAATCTCCACGATTTTCTGATATACTGCGCCCTGGATGTCGTACCCCCAATATCGGATAAAGTCCAGATATCCAAAATCTTTCAAAAAATTTGCTTCTCTCAGGTTTTTCATACATTTCAAATCAACGATCAGCACATCGGGGAAATAGCTGTCCATCTTAATCTTCCACTTAGCTCCAAACAGCTCCCCTGTCATAATGACCTGTTTTTCCCCCGCCATATGGCGCATGAAGTATTCATCCCGTTCTATACGGTTTATGACTTCTTCTGCCCGGCGGTACTCTGCTTTTAAAGCACCTTGTTTTGTAAAGATATCAGGGTTCTGTGCTTTGAACAGGTCAAGCGTCCCTTCAAAATGTGCGTCTACATAAGAGCCAACCATCAGGGATGTTGTTTTTTTCATCTCCCATTCCCCATTCAGACACGCCAGCGCTTCCGCTTCGCATCCTACACGCCCCAGCGTTCCCATAAACTTCTTATACTGGGAGACTGACAGGTATTCCCTGTCTGCCTCCTTTGAAAAATAATTCTCCGCAGTCAAGTTCATTTTGCGCCCTCCGATACATCTTTTTCATTTAACTCAGGAACGCCAAGCGGTTCGTCCACGACTTCCGTTTTAGGAAAATATGATTCTACAGTTGCCTGTCCATCCTTAATTGCCTTATATACACCCTGTAACAAAATAATATCTTCATTCCCATAAGTACCTGCCGGACGTCCAACATACTCCTCAACCCTATCTTTTGTTACCCCAAACTCAGCTTTGAATACTGAAAGCATTTGAGAAATCCTCTCCTGCATGGGCCTCCCGTCTCCGATTGACATCGTTTTCTTACACTCTTCCACTGCCATATCAACTACATCTCCCGGAATCACTCCTAAAATACATGCTCGCATCCGACGTGCCCCAAAATTCGCAGTTGCTTCGTAAATATCACGGCTATCCGTAAGTTTATATGAACCTTTTTTTGTGTCTCTTTTATGTTCTACCGTGAATACCTTTGTTACCCTCGTATTGGTTTCAAGGTCCCAAGCATATGCCATCATTTCCGAGGCGCCATCTTTCTGCTCCAGCTCAATGATTCCATAATCTATATTCCCCCATGTCTTAGCAAGTGTTTCAGCAAGTCTAATAGATGGGCCGGAAACCCGCTCCCCCCCACGGGGATAAGCGTATACAGCCTGTCCTGCAAGGCTTCTTCTCTGACACGCCCTTTTGATACGCTCGGCCGCCTCAAATTCATCACGCGGAAATTTTTTTGCGATTACCATCGCTGCCTGTACTTCCTGTGCTTGACGGTTAATCATCATCTGGTTATTTCCAGAAGGCGCAGGAGCCGTTCTCTGTTGTTCCATCAATTCATCCATAAATAAATCCTCCTTATAACTCATACACGGTCATTTCCGCATCATCCGTGGTCCTTGTGGCGATAAACTGCAATCCCTTTTCCCTGCACTTGTCATACAGTCGGTTTTTCCATTCCGTAGAAAGCTTCTCCACTCCATCAATCAGGATAATTCGCAGTCCTTTCGGGTTCTGGATTGCCACGTCGATACACAGATCCAGTTTTTCGCCATCCGACAGGTTTGACACCGGCAGCCCATTGATTAACGGAACACCATCTTTAACAGTCAGCCCAGCGATTGGGATTTTACACTCCTGAAGGATTTCGCCCGGAAGAGTGCGGGCTTTTTCGATTTTTCTGGTCAGCTCTTCTGCTTCTTCACTCAGATCCTCCACATCACTCTGCAAAGAGAGCATCCGCCGGTATTCATTGATGTGAGATTTCATTTTTTCAATCTCAGCAGCCTGCACTACCAGATCTGTCACATCCTGCGGTTCACGGTCGCGATATTCTCTATATGCTTCGATTTCTGCATCATACTTTGATACACTGGCTTCATATTCTTTGTCATACAGTGCCGCCTTATCAGCCAGTTTTTCATTCAGACCACTTTTCTCGGTCGTGAGAGCCGCAATCTGTTCCTGCATCCGAACAATATCCTTATCAATCTGAGCTCGGCGGTTCCCGATTTCCGTCGCAAGAGCAGCCTTTTTAATCTCGCGGTCGGCTTCGTACTTGCGTACTTTGTTGTCTCTGCTTTCCAGCAGGTTCTTCGCCGTCCGAATCAGCTCGTTATCCTTCCGGATACGCTCAATCTGCTGGTACAGTTCCCCAGCGCTGGCATTTTCCCACATATGAAGGTTGTAACCTTCGGGGATTGTCGCAGCAATTTCTTCGATAAAAGCCCGCTTGTTCCGAATGTCACGGTTCACATCCTGCCGGTGCGTGAAATACTCGCCCTTTTCGGACTGGATATCATTGAGGACTGAAAGAATGTTCTGGTCGTAATTGACCCATGCCGGAATCTCCCCGAACCATTCCTTAATCTTCATCACATCCCACGGATATTCAATCATGTCCAAGATGATTGCATTCTGCTGCTTCTCGGACATTTCCAGAAACTCTACTGGGTTGAGCTGCAATTCCGTGAAAATTTCCCGCAGAAATGCTTCCGGGCTTCCAACCTCTCTCCCATCCTGTTTTACGGATTTATAATCTACCTGATTTGTCCGCGCTTTACGGTTGATTCTAAGCCCTGTATCTGTCTCTATCAGGACTTCTCCCTCCGTTTCGCCGTTCCTGACAATATACTTACGGTCCGATTTGTTAGACAGCGCATATTTAATCGCATCAATTACAGATGATTTTCCTACGCCGTTGCGTCCTGCCAGTTCCCTGTTCGCACCATCCGCTTCGTATTCGGAAATGCCAAACAGGTTTTTGATACGAATTTTGGTAATTTTCATTGCATTCTCTCCATTCCCGCCTTATACTAAAGGCGTAATTTTTTTTCATTGGCGCTGGTACTTTGGTCGGTTCAGCGCCTTTTTCTTTTCCGGCTTCTTAATTCTTCTTCGCGTTCCGCGCACAGCCCCGCCGCCACAAAGCAGCCGCCGGCGGCGACCGTCAGCACCGTTGGCGTTATCATCAGCCCAAACGTCTCCCACATGATGAGGGATACTGTAATCAACATCGTTCCAGTCATCAGACACACATCAGACTTGTCCATCTTTACTTTCACCTCCTGTTCTCCAGCTCAAAGATCGCCCACCTCAGCGCCACAGCCGCTTCGGTATCCTTTTTCCGCTCTTTTTCTTCCAGCAGCTCATAAAGCTTGTCGATCTTTTTCTGATCCATAAAACACACCTTCTCTTTCTTTTCCCAGGATCCTGTTAAGCTTCTCCCGCATAATGATGTAACGGAATCCAGTCCCTTTTGAATTTGGAAGGACAAGGCCAATATCAATCAGTCCGCGCTTCATATACTCGCGTAACCCCTGAGGATTCATTCCCAGTTCCCTTGCCGCATCCAGTAAACTTACTCTTTCGCATGTGCTCACTGTTTTCACCCCTTTCATCCAATTTTTAAGTAGCGGTTGATGAAATATTGCTGCCCTTTTCCTGTCACCTTTGTCGTTTTCGTGGTAACATTGCATCCATTCCCATCTATATGAGTGGATTCTTTGATTTCAAACAGCCCCATTTCCATAGCCCGCTGCGTCGGCATATTCCAGTTGTTTCCCTTCTGTTTAATCAGATAGCCATCTTTCCGCAGCGTTTCAAACAACCGGTTCTGCCCCGTGTTTATGCCGTTCTGTTTCAGAATCTTTGCCAAATCTCCGATTAAAATAGATGTCTTGCTGGCAGATACAGCGTCTGCGAAGATTTCCTTTGGCTTCATGCGGTCAACGTCCGTCTGGAGCCTCTTGTTTTTCTCACGCTCCTCTTTCAGAGCAGTGAAAGCCTTGATAGCCATTTCTGGATTATTCAACAGCTCATCTACCGCATAAGCTCCATGCTTTCTGATAGCCGGAAGCACTTCAGATGTTACCCAGTGCTTAAAGCGCTTTGCTGATTCAAGCTTGCTGCCGAAGATTAAAGCGTAAAGACCAGATTCGTTGATGATAGTCATATTTTGCTTTCCACTAGGTGTTCCCATTTCGGCAACACCTCTGTCTACCTCTTCAACTTTTTTGGATACCGCACTTCTCGGTTCAGCATACCCCAGCGCCTCCGCCACATCTTTGCCAACAAACCACGGCTCATTATTAATGGTTACTGTTCGGATTTCTCCAAACTCTTCCGAATTAAAAATTTGTAATTCGTTCATTCAACCTCCCTGTCTCTTGCTTCCCAACCACCTCCGTCCTATACTGTACATACAGGCGTTGCAGCGCCAAGTTTACTGAAAGGAAAATTACTTTATGAGCATTGCAAAAAAATTCATTACGACAAGGGGAACTGTATTCCGCATCGAACGCAATGGGGAATTTATTTCTACAGCTTTAGGACTTCCCAATCATGAAAAAGCGACCCAAAAACCTTATATCGGAATGTTGCAAGATGCCGATGTCAATATTGGCGACTGGTTAGTCAATCCCGCTAATGACCGTTTTCTCGTGAAAGACAAAATAGCCGACTTTGCTTTCAATGAATTCCAACAGTATAAAATTTTTTATTTAACCGAAGCTCAAGCAAAAAAAGAATCTTCTGCTCCCGCTTCTACAATTTTCAATATAGGAACTGCAACCGGTTCTGTTATCGGCACTCAGTCCGTTGTAAACATGAATTATAACGATTCCATTCAAAATGCAAAAAAACAGCTTGAAAACTCATCTTCTCCTGACAAGGAAGATTTAAAACAACTCATCAATCTACTTGAGATGATTGTTAATAATCAAGTTCCTGTCTCAAAAGGTCTATTTTCGCGTTTTTCAGAAATCATGGAACGCAACTCATGGATCACCGGATCTATTTCGTCGGCGCTGATAAGCTGGCTGACAACACAGCCTCACTAATCGTTCCTCGCACAGATAACCAAAGCTCTTGCTCACCGCAGCTGGAGCTTTTTAATTCATATCCAGAAAAAATATCCGGCAACACCTCCCCATCAACTTCCATCAGGATTCTTGAATCTATCTGCAAAATATGGATGTTCACGCGTTCCACCTCCTCTGAATCAATTTTAATTTGATTTTGTGGGTAAAAAAATATAATCCAGCGGAATCTTATAAAGTTCGCTTAATTCTCTGCTCTGGGACATCTTAGGTTCTGAATTACCTTTTTCCCAACTCACGATCGTCTGTTTCCCGACTTTCATGGCTTTTGCGACTTCTTCCTGTGTAAGTCCGGCATTAACTCGCGCAGCCGCCAGACTTATTTGGAATTTATCCATTCAAATCACCTTCCTTTCGCTTATTATAATAAATCAAATTAAATTTGATGTCAATACTAAAATCAATTTTTTTTTGACTTTTTGTTGCTTTTAATACTATTTTATTGTATTATTCAAATAGGAGGTATCGTTATGGCAGATGAAGAACAGAAAAAGATATTTTCAAGAAACTTAAATAATTATCTTTCCTTGAATAACAAAACGCAAAAGGAAGTTGCAGATGCTATTGGAGTTTCTCCACAAACATTCAATACATGGTGTCAGGGAATAGCTCTTCCTCGAATGGGGAAAGTACAACTTTTAGCTGATTACTTTAATATAGGTAAAACAGATTTAATTGATGAAAAAACAGAAGACATCACGCCCAAAGACGAACGTGACATCGCCAAAGACGTTGACAACATCATGGCAAAGCTCACCGCCGGTGAAGATGGTCCTGCCAGCTACAACGGCGAAGCCCTTGACCCCGAAGCTGCTGATCTGTTCCGTGACGAACTTCAGATTGCCCTGCGCCGCCTGAAAATAATCAACAAGGAGAAATACACTCCTAAGAAATATAAAAAGTAGGTGATTTGATTGCAGGATATCAAAAAGATTGTCAACTACTATAAACGGAAATATAACACATCAGACCCTTTTGAACTTGCCGACCGCATGAACATTTTGTATCAGTTCGGTGATCTGAAATATGAGGGCTGTTATATGTTTTTAAAGAATCACAGATACATTTTTTTGAACCAGAACCTATCGTACCACGATAAACAACTGGTAATGGCTCACGAGCTCGGACACGCAATCCTGCACAGAAAGGAAAACTGTTATTTTATACGAAATAAAACACTGCTGCTCAACTCAAAAAATGAGATCGAAGCCAATAAGTTTGCAATGGAATTATTGATATCAGATGAAGTTTTGCTGGAATACCAGGATTGCACCATAGATCAGGTTGCAAGATCACTTGGTTATCAAAGCAATCTGATTGAACTAAGAATGAAACAAGCCATGTCGCTATTATAGCGTACAAATAAAACCAAAGAGGAGGGAATCATCATGGCACTTATTACATGTCCCGAATGTGGGAAAGAAATCTCAGACAAGGCAACAACCTGCCCTAACTGTGGCGCACCAGTTGTGAAAAAATTCTGTCAACACTGTGGAGAACAAATCGACAAGGATTGCGTAATCTGCCCTAAATGTGGGAAGCAGGTGCAAGACTTAAAACAGCCCGATAATATTATCATCAACAACTCAGCAAGCTCCAGCGCTTCATCTTCTGCACAGGCCACCGCAAGTGCAAGATACCGCACTGCTGTTCCTAAAAACAAATGGGTAGCGCTGATGCTCTGTATTTTCTTAGGCTATTTTGGGGCACATAAGTTTTATGAAGGAAAAGTGGGCATGGGGATTTTATATCTCTTTACTTGCGGATTGTTCTGTATCGGTTGGATAATTGATATTATTTCCTATATTTCCAAGCCAAATCCCTACTATGTTTAATTAAAAATAGAAAAGCCCCGATGCTGGTAACATCGGAGCAATTCTCAGAAAACTATACCAGTCAGAAGACTATGGCATAATTATCCCTACACAAGAAAATTATACCACAGCCTCCTGCACCTGTATAGGTGTATTTTTTATACCCATTTTTAAAACAAGGAGGAAATGTTATGGCACTGATTAACTGCCCCGAATGTTCAAATTCTGTTTCTGACAAAGCTTTCGCCTGCCCCAGATGCGGATACCCCATCAGCCAAAGCACCCCACCGCAGACGGCTGCGCCTCGTAGACCATTTCAAAAGCCCCGGAAGTACCACAGGCTACCTAACAATTTTGGCACCATTAAAAGGCTCTCTGGCAAGCGCAGGAGACCTTTTGCCGCCTACCCTAAATGCACCGGCTATCACCTTACCGGCTCACCTGTCCTTCCGGCGGCAATCGGATACTTTGAAACCTACGACGAAGCATACAGCGCCCTTTCCGAATATCATAAAAATCCTTACGATACAAGCAACACCCATATCACATTTCGGGAAATGTTTGAGATTTATCAAAAATCAAAAGAATATGAGCTTCTCAAAGATAAAAGCGTCACATCAAAGCTATCGGCATACAAGCATTGTGAATGCATTTATGACATGGAAATCCGAAACCTGAATAAAGCGATCTGCGAAGACGTTCTGGATAGGATTGAAGCCGGCAGCTCGACAAAGAAAAGCGTCCTGTCCGTGATCCGTACCGTGATCCGATACGCTATGGATATGAACCTGGTCACAAAAGACTGCACCGCAAACATCAACATTGAAGAAAGCGACCCTGTCATAGACCGCATTCCATTCAGCAAGGCTGAAATCGCCGTCCTGTGGCAAAATTCAGATAAGTGGCAATACAAAATCCTGCTGATCCTGCTTTACTCCGGTATGAGAGTCAATGAATTATTGAAAAATGAAATTGTGAATGTGAATTTTGAAGAAAAATATATCTATGTCCCCAAGAATCTTGCAAAAAACAAGGAAAGTGAGCGGAAGGTTCCGATGCACGACAGGGTCCTTCCACTTGTCAGATCGTTCGTTGACAATCCCCATCGGGGATCCAAAACAAATATCATCCTTAACGATGCCGGGACAGTGATTACTTACAATAACTTCTGCGCACGAGATCTGCCCAGAATCAATAAAGCTTTGGAACACGAACACAAGTTCCACGATACCCGGCACACGTTTGCATCAATGGGAACGGAAGCCGGAATTCCCGAATTGTACATGCAAAAAATAATGGGGCACAAACCCAAAAGCATCCTCTACAATACTTACACTCATATTTCTATGGATGAACTTTTGAGCTATGTGAACAAACTATAGAATTTGTCGCTAATTTGTCGCTAGTTTGTCGCTAAATGTGTAATTTGAGCCACATCTGCCCAAATCAGAAAATATGAAAGAACCCGGTATTTATCAGCATTTCGCCGACCGACCGGGTTCTTTGTTTTTTCAAAATTTATACTCTGGACAGATATTCACCGGTTCTGGTGTCGATCTTGATGACATCGCCTTCGTTTACGAACAGCGGTACATAAACCTGTGCACCGGTCTCAACGGTAGCAGGCTTATTTGCGCCAGTAGCGGTATCGCCCTTGAAGCCAGGCTCGGTCTCAGTAATTGCCAGCTCTACGAACAGAGGGGGCTCCACTGCGAATACGCTGCCGTTATGAGAACAGATCTTGCAGACTTCATTCTCTTTTACAAACTTCAGAGCATCGCCGATTGCATCCTGGTTCAGAGAGATCTGGTCATAGGTTTCCATATCCATGAAAGTATACAGATCGCCGTCGTTGTACAGGTACTGCATATCTCTTCTCTCGATACGGGCAGTAGGACATTTCTCAGTAGGACGGAAAGTCTTCTCAACAACACCGCCGCTCTTAATATTCTTTAACTTGGTTCTAACGAAAGCAGCGCCTTTACCAGGTTTAACGTGCTGGAACTCAATAATCTGGTAAATATTGCCCTCAAACTCAATGGTAACGCCGTTTCTGAAATCACCTGCAGAAATCATATAAAATCTTCCTCCTAAATAATCACGGTTTCAATACTATACAAGTGTATCCTAAAAAACCTCATATTTCAACTGTTTTTTTCAGAAATTGCAGGGGTAATCTCCGATTCTTCCCCGGCAAGCTCCAGTTCAAACCAGAACCTAACGCCGTTTTCGTAATTGATTACGCCGTATTTCTGGTTCATCGACTCCATAATTGCCTTGACGATCGACAGTCCGATACCGCTTCCGCCGTATTCCCTCGTTCTCGCCTTGTCCACCTTGTAAAACTTCTCCCACAGATGCGGCAGAGAATCCTCCGGGATCGGCATACCGGTATTGAACACCGAAACTCTGGCGTGCCCGTCCATTTCCTCGATCTTTACCTCGATAACCTTTTCTTTTTCGCAATGGTTGACCGCATTGGAAAAATAGTTCATCAGAACTTCTTCGATCTTGAATTCATCGCTCCAGACATAGATCTCCTTCGTCTGATCCATATGGACGGAAATGCCGTTCTGCTTCGCAAGAAGATCTGCGGACTGCAGATAGTTGTGCACGAGTGCCGTAATATCAAAGCGCTCCATCGAAACAACGTCGTTGCCGGCTTCGAGCTGGTTGAGCGTCAGAAGCTTTTTGACCATGTTGTTCATCTTCGCCGCTTCGTCCACAATGACGTCGCAGTAAAATTTCCGGCTCTCCGGATCGGAATTGACGTCCTCCAAAAGTCCCTCCGCATAGCCCTGGATCAGTGCGATCGGCGTTTTTAACTCATGGGAAACATTCGCCAGAAACTCCCGACGCATCTGGTCGATCTCTTCTTTTTTCTGGATGTCCTTTTTTAATTCATTGTTCGCCGTTTTCAACTCTGAAATCGTATGCTCCAGCGTATCGGAAAGCTGATTGATATTCTCGCCGAGAATGCCGATTTCATTTTTGCTGTTTCCGCCGTAACGGGCTTCAAAATCCAGATGGCACATCCGTTCCGAAATGTCCGCCAGCTGCAGAATCGGCGTCGTCACCCTGCGGGAAACAATCCAGATCACAATACCGCTGATAATTGCTGAGAAAATACCGACGCTTGCAAGGAACGTATTCGCAATTTTCGCGCTGTCCCGGATTCCTTCCAGCGCACTTCTTACAATAAAAAAGTATCCGCCCGTCAGAATGCCCCAGCCTTCTATATATTCCATTTGCGCCCGACTGTCTGAAACGCGTGCGACAATATAATTATTGCCGTTTTCCATAATCTCGTACTTCTCGCCGCTTAGTGCAAACAGATGCTGTAAAAGCTGCTGCTTCAAAAATTCAGAACCGCCGCCGGAGTCCGCAACCACCTCGAAATTCGCATTAAGCACGAGCAGAGACAAATTATACTTCGAGCACTGCTGCTGGAGAGAAAGCTGATATTCGTCCGTATCAATCTCGCCGTTTGCAACCGCCTCTCCCAGTTCCTCATACATCCGCATCAGAACTGCTTTTTTATTCGAGATATAATATTTCTGCAAAAAACCGCTGTTTAAAAACCAGCAAAGCAGAATCGTCCCCGCCATCAGACCGATAAAAATCCCTGCAAACTGTTTGCGAATGGACGTCCGCTTTGCGGTCTTTTTCTCTTTTTTATGCATCGAGCTTATACCCCATTCCCCAGATGGTCTTGATCAGTTCGCCTTTATCGCCCAGCTTGCTGCGCAACTTTTTTACATGCGTGTCAATCGTACGGGCATCGCCGAAATAGTCATAATTCCATACGTTATTCAGTATCTTTTCTCTCGAAAGAGCGATTCCTCTGTTTTCCATAAAATAAGTCAGCAGTTCAAATTCCTTATAGCTTAAATCGACGCTTCTGCCGTCGATCTCCACCATATGCGCCGCTTTGTCCAGATGGATTCCTCCAACGTCCAGTACCTCATTTTCCTGTGCGCTTTTACCGGTGCGGCGCAGAATCGCCTCTACTCTCGCTACCAGAATCTTCGGGCTGAACGGCTTGGAAATATATTCATCCACGCCCAGATCAAAGCCCTGCAGCTCATCCTTTTCATCGCTTCTCGCCGTCAGCATGATAATCGGCACTTTGGAATAGGACCTGATCTCCCGGCATACCTGCCAGCCGTCCATCTTCGGCATCATCACATCCAGAATCATCAGCGCGATATCCTGATGGGCAAAAAAGACATCCAGTGCCTCGCTTCCGTCTCCAGCTTCCAGTACCTCAAAATTTTCTCTCTGTAAAAAGTCTTTTACGAGTTTGCGCATTCTGTTCTCATCGTCTACCACAAGAATCTTCTGTCTGTCCATATATCCTCCTCATCTGCCGCAGCGCGGCAACTGTCATCACTCATCTATCCGCAGTGTAGCAGAAAAATATGTCAGAAATGTGAACTTGTGATGCCAGGGGCAAAAAGTCAGAAATCCGATGTAGGCTTGCTTCCAGGAGGTTTCCTGATCTTTGTTCCGGTATCACCAAACCGCTTACAGCTGCTCCCGTTTCCCGGCAAAGAAATCTTCCACCCGCCGCATGACATACAGATACGCCGGAATCAGGAACAGATCTGCAAACAGCCATGCCAGCGGATTTGCAACACACGCGCCCAGAAATCCGAACATCGGAACGAGCACGAAGCCTGCAATACCACGGGCGATCATTTCACTCACGCCGGAGAAAATTGCCAGCGTGCTGAAGCCGATTCCCTGAATCAGGAAGCGGACATTGTTGACCAGAATCAGGAACGTATAGCTTCCGCTGTTGATCAGAAGCATCTGCTGAATCCGGTTCATCAGCTCCGGATCTGTCCCGTCCACAAACAAAAGCGCCATATACTTACCGGCAGCTGCCAGGATACCGAATGCAATAAGTGCATACACGATTCCGTAAATATTTGCCATCCGAAGTCCTTCACGGATTCGTTTCGGCTTCTTCGCGCCCATATTCTGCCCTGCCCAGGTCGCCATCGTCGCACCCAGCGCATCAGACGGGCAGACGAAAAATCCGCTGATTCTCCCGGAGGCCGTAACCGCTGCAACCGCAGTGGAACCGAGCGTATTGACCGCGCTCTGCAAAATAACGCTGCCGATCGCCGTAACGGAATACTGCAATCCCATCGGAACGCCCATTCCTGTCAGACGAAGCATCAGTTCCGGGTCAGCCTTTCCTTCTGTTCCCTGCATCCGCAAAATCTCGTATTTGCGGATCATATAGACCAGACAGCAGATACCGGAAATTGCCTGAGAAATCACGGTTGCCAGCGCTGCGCCCGCAACACCCATTTTCAGTACCAGAATACAGAACAGATCGAGTACAATATTTAACAGTGCCGACATCACCAGAAAATAAACCGGTGTTTTGGAATCTCCCATCGCACGGATAATCGCTGAAGTCAGATTGTAGAGAATTGTCACAGGAATTCCCGCAAAAATGATGACGATATACATCCATGCATCGTCGATGATATTTTCCGGTGTCCGCATCCACTGCAGGATATTTCTGCACAGAAGCACCGTCACGATCGTGAGCACCACTGCAAAGATCACAGATACCCATGCACTGTTGGCTACACAGCGGCGCATTCCGCTCTCGTCCTTTGCTCCAAACCTCTGCGCAATCGGAATCGCAAAACCGCTGCAGATTCCCATACAGAACCCGATAATCAAAAAGTTGATCGAGCCGGTGGAGCCTACCGCCGCCAGCTGATCCACGCCCAGAAACTTTCCAACGATCGCAGTATCCACCAGACTGTAAAACTGCTGGAATAAATTTCCCAGTAAAAGAGGGATAGCAAATTCCAGAATCAGTCTTCCGGGCTTGCCTTCTGTCATATCCTTTACCATAAAAAATCCCCTTCCCTTTGTAAATTACTCTGTGTAGTATATACCACAGACAATTTCAAAAGCAATGGGGATTTTTGCATTTTACATGTAAAAAAATGATCCTTGTATTTTGTGGCACCAGACGGCGCTGCACATTGGATTGCACGTCATGATCCGATCCGTTTCCAGACCTGTACCGCAAAATCTGCTGCCGCTGCCTCATCTGCCCGATCCGGATGCAGCATCGCCCGGTCGAAATTTCGGATCATAGCCTGAATCTGTTCGGTATTTTGTCCGCTCTTTGCCATTTCCTCGTAGCGTCTGCGCACCTGAATCGGCATCTTACCCTGGCAGAGAAATGCATCCATATATTCATTATCTTCCGGAATCCATGTCTTTACCCGGTCGATCACTTTCTGGTAATAGGCAGGATCGTTTCCCATCCCGCAGGTTCCGAACAGGGCGATCTTTTTGCCATGCAGACCTGAAAGCAGTTCTACTGTCTTTTCGTCACAGTCGCCTCGATCCACCCAAAAACCGACAAAATAAAGCTCTGCGTCCTTTTCCCGATATTCGTCAATATTTTTTAAGTCCTTGGAATCGCCAGGAATCGCCGCAAAAATCTGTGTTGCAAGCTTTCTGGTATTTCCTGTCTGACTGGAGTAAATCACAATTGTCTGCATAAAGTATCTCCTTTCTCAATGATATCCTGCCGGCATACCGCCGCAGCATAATCCCCCGCCTCCACAGCAGAGGTTGCAGATCAGGTTTGCCAGACACAGCTTCCAGCAAAATCCGCTGCCACTGGATACCGGCATTCCACCATACTGCGTCTGTCGTCCGGTATACCAGCTGCCGCCGGACTCCATCCGCTGCCGCCAGCCTGCGTATTCTGCGTTCTGCGGTTCCATCTCCGTCGCCTTTTTCGCCTGTTCCAGCGCCGCCGCATTATTTCCAAGTCCCTGATTTGCGATGGAGCTGTAATAATACCACTGCGCGCTGTGCTGTAGAATATTGTTCAGCACATTCAACGCTTCTTTATAATGTCCACTGCTGATATAGTTAAGCGCAGCCCTGAAATAAACGGATTCTTCGTCGTCCACACCGGCGTTTGACCGTCCATAGCCATTCTGTCCATA
>OFSD01000706.1_pt1 | contig 26414 bp, 20 predicted proteins | sample 1543191 | NCBI WGS metagenome assembly OFSD01 (sample SAMN04209221, study PRJEB22552) | human gut metagenome | biome: gut; material: feces | host: Homo sapiens | place: USA: Oklahoma
TTCATCGTCCTAACTGCACAATGGATGAACCAGTTAACATTCATAAGGCAGTTGTTAAGATTAAAGAAAGTCTCATTAAGTAATTGACAGATTATATACAAAATATATAGTTTTTATATGAGTATTGTGACCTTTTGGTTGCAGTACTCATTTTTTGTACTTTTCTTAATAAATAATTGAAATTTTATTAAGAATGAATTAGAATATATTAAAATTAGAATAGTGATAATATAATAAGGAGAGATATGTATGTTTAGTCAGTTATTTGGGAAATATCTTGTGGACAATAAAGTTATTACTAAGGAACAGTTGGATGAAGTTATAAGCAAGATGGAAAATGTAAGGGCAAAGCTTGGATTTATTGCTGTATCAGAAGGTATTCTTACTAAGGAAAAGGCTGAGGAGATTAATATTCTCCAGACACAAAAGGATGCTAAGTTCGGTGATATAGCGGTTGAAGAAGGCTATATAACTAAGGAACAGCTAGAAGATATGCTTGATAAGCAGGGAAGCACTTATATCAAATTTATGCAGGTGCTTGAAGAGGTAAGCGGTCTTTTACAGAACGAGATTGAAACACACATTGAAGAATTCAGAAAGAACATTGGTTTTGCACCAGAAGAACTTGAGGCTTTAAAGAATGATGATATTGATAAGATTGTGCCTATGTTTGCATATGCTTCAAAGCCATATATAACAGATATTGCGGCACTTGCATTAAGAAATATTACAAGATTTGTTACAAGCAATTATTATATTGGAAAGATTGAACATGTAAATAATTTTGAATATAGGGCATTCGCCGGACAGAGATGCGAAGGTGATGTTAATTCAGTGATAGGTTTTGCTGTAAAGAATGCCCCACAGGCATTTATTGATATTGCAAAAGGATATTCTAAATCAGATGATTTCCAATTCGGACTTGAAAGCTACGATGCAGTAGGTGAATTCATTAATTGTATAGATGGACTTTTCTCATCAGCATTATCTAATGAGAATATTGATATCGAAATTCTTCCTCAGTTCGCATATGAGAATCAGATTGCCAAGGGTAATGCTTATGTTCTTCCTATATATATCAATGGCTGTGAAGTATCATTATATATTGCTGTAGATAGTGATGTTACTATAGGGCAGATGCCGGTAACAAGAAAGCTTGCTGTTAAGGCAGGTTCGGTAGATGAGGGTGATAAGCACACAGTTCTTATCGTAGATGATTCAGGTATGTCAAGAATGATGTTAAGAAATATTCTTGAAGATGCTGGATATTGTATAGTTGCAGAAGCCTCTGATGGTCTTGAAGGTGAGCTTGCTTATAAGCAGTATGCTCCGGATGTTGTTACGCTTGATATTACAATGCCTAATATGGATGGTATAGAGTGCCTTGAGAAGATTATGGACTATGATCCGGATGCTAATGTTATTATGATAACAGCCGCAGGACAGCAGAATAAGGTTATTAAGGCACTTAAAGAAGGTGCTAAGAAGTTCATTACTAAGCCTTATAATGTTGAAGATGTATTAAAGAACATTGGAGATATGGTTGAATAATATTAAACTTTCTATTAAAGTCTGTTAAATAATTATAAAAATAGACTGGTCAAAGTTAATAAATGTATGTTATAATCGAGTGTAAACGCTATATAAGCATACGTAATAATTTAAGAAACGGAGACTTAATAATGGAAAAGTTTTTTAAGGTAAAAGAACACGGCTCAACAGTAAGGGTTGAAGTTCTTGCCGGTATCACAACGTTTATGGCAATGTCGTATATCCTTATGGTTAATGCAGGTATGTTTTCTGCACTTCCAGAAGTATCCTACAATGCTATATACATTGCTACAGCTCTTTCAGCAGTTGTTGGAACATTTGCAATGGCATTTCTTGCTAACCTTCCGCTAGGTCTGGCATCAGGTATGGGACTTAATGCTTTTTTCGTGTATACAGCCTGCTTTAATTTTGGGTTAAGCTATGCTAACGCACTTGTATTAGTTCTTTTAGATGGTATTGTATTTATTATTCTTACAATAACAGGAATAAGAGCAAAGCTTTTTGCTGCTATACCTGACGCAGTAAGAATGGCTATACCAGCTGGTATCGGTCTTTTTATTGCATTTCTTGGTTTACAGAATGCAGGACTTATTGTTAATGATGAGTCAACACTTGTAAATCTTGCTTCATTTAATGTACTTAATGGTAATGCAAGCTGGGCAACAATTATGCCAAAGATTGTAACTATAGCTGCTCTTGTTATAATAGCAGTTCTTTCAGTAAGAAAGATTAAAGGTTCAGTACTCTGGGGTATTCTTGGTGGAACAGTTATTTACTATGTATTAGGATTTACTATACCAGGCTTTTATGATGGATTTTTTGAGGGAATGACTCTTAATCCATTTGCTGCATTTGGTGACTGGGCTTCAATGTCATTTGGCAAGGTATTTACACAGGGATTTGATTTCTCACATTATCTTGCTAATCATACAACAGCAGACCTTGTACTTATAATTGCTACAACAGCTCTTGCTTTCTGTATGGTAGATATGTTTGATACTCTTGGAACACTTTATGGTGCATGCTCAAGAGGTGATATGCTTGATGAGAATGGACAGGTTCCTAATTTTGAGAAGGCTATGTTATCAGATGCCCTTGCAACTTGTGTAGGTGCTGTATGTGGTACATCTACAGTTACAACATTCGTTGAGTCATCATCAGGTGTTGCAGAAGGTGGAAGGACAGGTTTATCATCATTCACAACAGGATGTTTGTTCTTTGTGGCAATGTTCTTAAGCCCTATAGCAGCATTAATTCCAGGTAGTGCTACAGCAGCAGCTCTTATATACGTTGGTGTACTTATGATGGGTGGTGTAGCTAAGATTGACTGGAATGATATATCAGTTGCAGTTCCAGCATTCCTTACAATTGCATTTATGTCATTTGCATATAATATAAGTTATGGTATTGCATTTGGTCTTATATCATATATTCTTATAAAAGTATTTTCTGGCAAGTCTAAGGAAGTTAAAGCATTTACATGGGTAATAGCTATATTATTTACCCTAATGTTCTTCCTTACACATTAATCAGATGTAGAATATAAAAAATATATTAATATATGCCAGATTGGTGTCGGTTATTCACTTAAAGTGTGACCGGCACCAATGTAGCAATATGGGATTTACTAATTAACAATATTATATATGAATAAGATGTGATTTTAATTGAAATATATTAATAACAGAAGTATCGGTTGATTAATTAAGGTTTAATTGAAATGGTATTTATAAGGAATACCGATTGATTAAGAATTGAAAAGAACGTAGAGAGGAATAGAGAGTTGTATGGAAAAGCTTAAAACCTATTTAGAAGCACATAAGTTAATAACGGACGGAGCATTTGGTACATATTACTCAAGAGTTTATGATACTAATGAACTGCCAGAGTCTGTTAATATTACTATGGGCAGACGTGTCACAGATATTCACAAAGAATATATTAATGCAGGGGCAAAGCTTATAAGAACCAATACATTTGCGGCTAATACTGTTAATCTTGAATGCAATTTTGATGAGGTTAAAGCTAATATAAAAGCAGCTGTTGCCAATGCAAGACAGGCAGTTAAGGAATGTGGCAGGGAAGTATATATTGCCGCAGATATAGGTCCTATACCTAATGATAATCTTTTTGACAAGCAGACAGTAGTAGATGAATATGTAGATATTGCGAAGGTATTTCTTGAAGAAGGAATTAATGTATTCGTGTTCGAGACATTTGCAGATTTATCTAATATATCTGATGCCATAGATTATATAGGAAGTGCTGCGACTGGTGGAATTAATATAGCAGATAGTGTTTTGACAGACAGACCATTTGTTATAACACAGTTTGCAATCAACCAGTTTGGATATAGTAATTGTGGACTTAGTTCGTCTAAGCTAGTTAAGCTTGCAGATGATAATCCGTATATCGATGCTCTAGGATTTAACTGCGGAATTGGACCGGGACATATGGAACAGTTCATATTAAAGGAACGCCGTCATACTGACAAGTATTTAAGTGCACTTCCTAATGCAGGTTATCCTCAGGCAGTCAGCGGACGTATGATATTCTCTGACAAGAATATGGATTATTATTCTGATAAAATGTGTGAATTGTTAAATGCAGGTGCTGATATAATCGGCGGCTGCTGTGGAACAACACCTGACTATATTGACAGAATAGCTTCCAAAGCAGATTTTACACAGAACAGACAGGGTGAAGGCTGTGATTGGGAGACTGATAATTCAGTACAGGCAGTAAACACAGCATTTTATCACAATAAGGAAGGGAAGAAGCTTATCGCAGTTGAGCTTGCACCTCCATTTGACAGTAATGCTGATAAGCTCTTAGATGCGGCACATTATCTTAAAAGCAAGGGCGTAGATGTATTGACATTTCCTGACTCACCATCAGGAAGAACAAGAGCAGACTCTATTCTTATGGCAGAAAAAGTGTCAAGGCAGACGGGAATGTGTGTTATGCCACATCTTTGCTGTAGGGATAAAAATGCCATCGCAATCAGGTCACAGATATTAGGTGCTGATATTAATGGCATTAATAATTTTCTTGTCATTACAGGTGATCCAATACCTTCGGTAATGAGAAGCAGTGTTAAGAGCGTATTTAACTTTGACTCTGTAGGCTTTATGAATATATTAGATGATATGAATTCAGAACAGTTTGCAGACCAGCCTGTTACATATGGCGGAGCTATTAATCAGGGCAGAAAAAGACTGGATATAGAGATTGGACGAGTAAAGAAGAAAATGGAAGCAGGAGCTACATTTTTTATGACACAGCCAGCATTCTGTGATGAGGATATAGAAAGAATTGCCACAATAAAAAAAGAAACAGGTGCAAGAATTCTATGTGGAATAATGCCGTTAGTGAGCTTTAAGAATGCTTCATTTATGAAGAATGAGATGACAGGCATTAATGTAACTGATGAGGTTCTGTTAAGATACAGACCGGATATGACTAAAGAAGAAGGAGAACAGGCAGGAATTGATTTGGCTGTTGAAATTATTAATAAATCCATCGATATAGTTGACGGATATTACTTCTCTTTCCCATTTATAAGAGTACATATGCTTGATAAAATAATTAAACAGTCAGAACTATATGTTAATAACTAGATACATAAGACATATGGAGGTGGGGAATTATGAATGAGGCACAAGTTAAACATTTTATAGTTATGGAAAGACAAAAAGGTACAACAATAGAAGAATTAATATTCATTCTTCACGATAATGGTGTGCCAGAATATGAGATATCTAATTATCTTGAAATTTCAATTAAATATGTTGAGGAAATCTTAAGTGATTATTAATAAATGAAGCGGTATTAATGGTTGCAAATAAGGCATTTTGGGGATATAATCTATTAAAAGCACAGTTAATGGAGGAGTCTTATGGAAGTATATGAGATGCCTATTACGGTTGAAGAGTCAAGGAATTATCACAAGCTGTTATATCAGTTAAAAGCACTTAATCTTGTTGAATGGATTAAGACTTACATATTTACGGTTATATTTAATATGATATTTGCATTTGTTATATTTACATTTTCAACAAATTTAGCATTATATATCTGGAATAATGTACCAATGGGTATTAAGCTTCTGTTATTTGTTGTTGTATTCTTTCTTGTAGCATTGCAGAGATCTAAGAATATGCAGTTAAAAGCTATGTTACAGAATTATTTTATTAATAATATTCCTCAGGAATTCTTATCAGGTGGAATACAGTTAAAGAAGATTAAAGTATCAAAGAATTCTTTAAAGGTGTATTATAGAAGATTTCACACACAGGATTTCCAATGATATTTCAGAATTGTAAAAGCTCCTTTTTGAATAAGAAAGGGGCTTTTAATATGCACAAGAATGGAGATAATATATGAGTTTATTAAATGTTGAACATCTTACACACGGATTTGGTGACAGAGCGATATTTGATGATGTATCGTTTAGATTATTAAAGGGTGAACATATCGGACTTGTTGGAGCTAATGGTGAGGGAAAGTCCACATTTATGAATATAATTACAGGAAAGCTTATGCCTGATGAGGGCAGGATTGAATGGGCTAAGAATATTAAGGTGGGATATCTTGACCAGCATTCTGTACTTGAAAAAGGAATGACTATAGGTTCTGTAATGCGGCAGGCATTTGATGATTTATTTGTTATGGAAGAACGAATGAATGAAATCTGTGACAAGATGATGGATGCAGATGACGAGCAGATGACTGAATATATGGAAGAATTAGGTACAATTCAGGATATGCTTACTAATCACGATTTCTATATGATAGATGCTAAGGTTGAAGAAGTTGCAAGGGCATTGGGGCTTTTGGAGCTGGGACTTGATAAAGATGTAACAGATCTTAGTGGTGGACAGAGAACTAAGGTTTTATTAGGAAAGCTGCTTCTTGAAAAGCCTGATATTCTGCTTCTGGATGAGCCTACTAACTATCTTGACAAGGAGCATATTGACTGGCTTAAAAGATACCTTTTAGATTATGAGAACGCGTTTATATTAATATCACACGATATTCCATTTCTTAACAGCGTTATTAATATAATATACCATATGGATAATCAGCAGCTTAACAGATATGTTGGTGATTATTATAAGTTCCAGGAAGTGTATGAGATGAAGCAGGCACAGATGAAAGCAGCCTACGACAAACAGCAGAAAGAGATTGCTGATTTGAAGGATTTTGTTGCAAGAAATAAGGCCAGGGTTGCAACAAGAAATATGGCTATGTCAAGACAGAAAAAGCTTGATAATATGGAGATGATTGAGTTAGCCAAGGATAAACCAAAGCCAGAATTCAATTTTAAAGTTGCTAGAACTTCCGGCAAATATGTATTTACAACTAAAGATCTTGTAATCGGATATGATGAGCCTTTATCAAAGCCTCTTAATTTCGAGATGGAAAGAGGTAAGAAAATAGTACTTACAGGTGCTAACGGAATTGGTAAATCTACATTGTTAAAGAGCCTTTTAGGTTTAATTAAGCCTTTATCAGGTGAGGCAGTAATGGGTGATTATCTTGAGATAGGATATTTTGAACAGGAGATGCCACCTGATATTAACACAACCTGTCTTGAAGAGATATGGCAGGAATTTCCTGGTTTTACACAGTATGAGGTAAGGTCAGCATTAGCCAAATGCGGACTTACAACTAAGCATATTGAAAGCAAGGTAAGAGTGTTAAGTGGTGGTGAACAGGCAAAGGTAAGATTATGCAAGCTTGTAAATAGGGAGTCTAATATTCTTGTGTTAGATGAGCCTACTAACCACTTAGATGTAGATGCCAAGGAAGAACTAAAAAGAGCACTTATAGAATACAAAGGAAGTATACTTATGGTATGCCACGAGCCAGAGTTCTATGACGGACTTGCAACAGACGTGTGGGATTGCAGTGAGTGGACGACAAGACTTTAAGTATAAGGAAATGAGGTGTGGACCGTGAAGATAGGTATATTTGATTCAGGAATTGGCGGCTTATCACTGCTTCATCAGGCAATGATAACATTGCCTGAAGTTGATTATGTATTTTATGCAGATGTTGATAATGTGCCATATGGAGAAAAGACTACAGAACAGATAAGAGAGTATGTAGACAGGGCAGTTGATTTTCTTGTATCAAAGGGCTGTAAGGCAATAGTGTTAGCGTGCAACACAGCTACTAGTGCAGCCATTACATTTTTAAGAAATAAATACCAGATTCCAATAATCGGCATTGAACCTGCAGTTAAGCCAGCCTGTGCACATAACAGGGGTAAGAGGATAATGGTTGTTGCAACTCCGGTTACGGCTAAGGGAGTGAAACTTAAAAATCTTATTATGAAGTATGATATAGACTCAAAGGTAGATGTTATTGCACTTCCTAAGCTAGTAAGATTTGCACAGCAGGATGAATTTAATTCAGCAGAGGTTATGAATTATCTTAACAATCAGTTTGCAGGACATAACTTTAATGATTATTCAGAACTTGTGCTTGGCTGTACACATTTTAATTATTTCAAAGATTCATTTGCGAAGCTGTTTCCGGATGATATTGAGATAATAGATGGTAATATCGGAGTATCTAATTACTTAAAAAATATACTTATAAAGAATGGTGTTCTTGATAATAATAATGATAAACTGTGTGGAACGGTGGAATACTATTATTCTGGAAGAGCAGTTGACGATAAGGAACTGGAACATATTAAAATGCTGCACCGCAGACTTGAGGTTATGCGTAAGATTTAATTGTGGGGAATGATTAATGCAGAATAACCATATGTATATAGCAATAGATTTAAAGACATTTTATGCATCTGTGGAGTGTGTCGAAAGAAATTTAGACCCACTTGATACCAATCTTGTAGTTGCTGATCCCCAAAGAACCGAAAAGACGATATGCCTTGCCGTGTCACCATCATTAAAGGCTTTCGGAATATCAGGGAGGGCAAGGCTTTTTGAGGTTGTACAGAAAGTTAAGGAGGTCAATGCACTAAGAAAGAGCAGGTTAAGAAACAGGCAGTTTACAGGAAGTTCATATAGTGCAGAAGAACTTAAGAATAATGAGTCTTACGAGCTTTCTTATATAATTGCACATCCAAGAATGTCTTTATATATGAAATACAGTACACAGATATATAACATTTACCTTAAATATGTTGCACCTGAGGATATTCATATATATTCGGTTGATGAAGTATTTATTGATGCCGGAGCTTATCTTAATACTTATAAGATGACACCGCACCAGCTGGCTATGACTATGATTAAAGATGTGCTTGAGTCGACAGGAATTACAGCAACGGCAGGCATAGGAACGAATCTATATCTATGTAAGATTGCTATGGATATAGTTGCCAAGCATATTCCGGCAGATAAAGATGGTGTGAGAATAGCTGAGTTAGACGAACGAAGCTATAGGGAAAAGTTATGGGGACATAAGCCTATTACAGATTTCTGGAGAGTGGGTACGGGATATGCTTCCAGACTAAAAGAGTATGGTATGTATACAATGGGCGATGTTGCGAGATGTTCGCTTGGCGGTGAGCAGGATTTCTATAATGAGGAACTGCTATATAAGCTGTTTGGGGTAAATGCAGAGCTCCTTATTGACCACGCATGGGGGTATGAGCCGTGTACAATAGCTGACATTAAGCAGTATAAGCCGGAAAGCAACAGCATATCATCGGGACAGGTACTTCACTGTGCATATGATTATGAAAAGACAAGACTAGTTGTATGTGAGATGGTAGATCTGCTTATGCTTGACCTTATAGATAAAGGACTTGTGACAGACCAGCTTGTGCTTACAGTTGGATATGATATAGATAATATATCTACAGGAAGAAGCACGGGTGAGTATAAAGGTGAGGTTGTAAAAGACAGATACGGCAGAAAGATACCAAAGCACGCTCACGGAACGGCTAATCTTTCTCGTTATACGGCTTCGGTTTCACTTGCTACGCAGGCAGTTACCAGACTGTATGATGATATAGTAGATAAAAGGCTTTTATCAAGACGAATTAATATAACGGCTAATCATGTCATAACAGAAAAAGAAGCAGTTAATAAGAATTCTTCTTATCATCAGATGGATTTATTCACAGATTTTATTAATAAAGATGATAATGAGGAAGAAAGTGCTAAGCTTGAAAAAGAGAAGAAAGTCTTAAAGGCTATGGTTGATATTAAGAAAAAATATGGTAAAAATGCAATTGTCAGAGGAATGAATCTTAAAGAAGGTGCGACAGCTATGGACAGAAACAGGCAGATTGGCGGTCATCACGAATAAAGCTGATAATTGGGAGATGAGAAATATTGTGAATGGATATGAAGATATAATTAATAAATCCCGTCCTGTAAATAACAGGCATAAAAGAATGTCTAATTATGAGCGTGCTGCTCAGTTTTCTCCATTTGCTGCACTTACCGGACTTGGAGCAGCTATATCAGAAACAGCAAGGCTTACAGATGAGAAAATAGAACAGGACGAGGAACAACTTAATATTCTTAATAATAAATTTGCCATATTACGCAGGAATATAGCTGGTCAGCCGGTTGTAACCATAACATATTTTGTTAAAGATTTAAGAAAAGATGGCGGAGAATATGTTACAATAAGCGGCGTAATTAAAAAGATTGATGATTATCAGAAAATTATAGTTATGCAGGATAACATAATTATTAGTATTGATGATATCGCAGACATAAAATCAGATATATTTAACAGAATTATATAGAATATACTTTGAGGTAAAGATAATGAAACAGAGAGTACCATTTTATTATAACGAATTTGGATGTATAACAAGCGAATGTAAGGATAACTGCTGTATGGGCGGCTGGGAGATAGACATAGATGATGAAACCTATGAGCGTTATAATAATATGACAGGTGAGCTTAAAAGCAGGATTCTTGACAGCATAACACAGAATGAAGATGAGGAGTATTGCTTCAAATTATGTGACGGCAAATGTCCTATGCTTGATGATAATGGCTTATGTGAAATACATAAAAATCTTGGAGAAGATTATCTTGGTGTTGTATGTAAGCAGTTTCCAAGATATTCGGAATATTATGGTACAATAAAGGAATCAGGAATTGGTCTTGCCTGTGAAGAAGCAGCAAGGATTATATTGTCTGAAAATCGTCCTTTTAGTATGGAAACTGCTGCCTGTGATGAAGAATATGAACCGAGTTCAGAATATGACAGTTCATTTGCATTGCAGATATTCGCGGCAAGAGAGGCTGTATTTAAGATATTAGCCAAGGAAAGCCTGTCAATACACGAAAAGCTGATTGTCATACTTGATATGGGAAGTAAAATCCAGCAGTGTATTAACACTGATGAGTATGATAATATTAAATCTGTTGTTAATGATTACCTCAAAGAAGGAATTGCCCATACTTTAGATGAAACAAGAAATCTAAGCGACAGCGGACAATTTGAGGATATATCATTACAACAGGGTATAAGACAGATTTTGTATCCTTATGAAGAAATGGAAGTGCTTAATCCTGAGTGGGAGGTCATACTTAAGGATATTATTGACAGCCTTTTTGAGCAGATGAGTGATGAAGAATACAATATACTAAATGAGGAATTTGGAACTTATATGGTTTCAAGGGTATATGAATACAGACAGCTTTTGGAGTATTTGGTGTTTAGATATTTTGCAAAGTCAATATATGATTATGATTTCCTTGGCAAATGTCAGATGTTAGTAACTAATTTTTTTGTTATAAGACAGATGGATATTATAAGGTGGTTGGATAACCACAGAGAGTATTCTTTCAAGGATAGAATGGATGTAGTGCACATTTTCTCAAGACAGGTTGAATATTCAGAAGATAATATAGAGAACCTTTATGAAGACTTTATTTTTGATGATATTTTCAAAACTGACAGTTTAATTGCTATTTTATGGATTGACAGCGAAAACATATAGGACTAATATGTAAATAGATTTTTGAAAGGTTAGGGTTTTGGCGATGATTAAAGAAGCAATAGCTCAGTTAGTTAAAAGAGAAGATCTCACATCAGAAGTTATGGAACAGGTTATGGAAGAGATAATGACAGGAGAGGCTACAGATGCACAGAAAGCTTCATTCCTTACAGCATTATCAATGAAAGGTGAGACAATTGACGAGATTACATCAGCAGCTAAGGTATTACGTTCACACTGCGAGCGTTTCCTTAATGATATGGATGTGCTTGAGATCGTAGGAACAGGTGGAGATGGTTCTAATACTATCAATATATCTACACTCTCATCAGTTGTTGTATCTGCCGCAGGAATACCTGTTGCAAAGCATGGTAACAGAGCTGCTTCAAGTAAGTGTGGAACAGCCGATTGTCTTGAAGCACTTGGTGTAAAGATTGATTGTGCTCCAGCAAGAAGTGCCCAGATATTAAAAGATATTAATCTTTGTTTCTTATTTGCACAGAAGTATCACCCAGCAATGAGATTTGTTGGTGCTGTAAGAAAAGAGATGGGTATAAGAACATTATTTAATGTACTTGGACCATTAGCTAATCCAGCAGGTGCTACTATGCAGTTATTCGGTGTATATAGCGAAGAACTTGTTGAACCACTTGCACATGTATTAAGAAATCTTGGTGTTAAGAGAGCTATGGTTGTATATGGCAGAGATTCTATGGACGAGATTTCTCTTAGTGCAGAGACTAAGGTATGTGAATTCAAGAACGATGAATTCAAGTCATATGTTATTAAGCCAGAAGATTTAGGACTTACAAGATGCAATAAGGAAGATCTTGCTGGTGGAACACCACAGGAGAATGCAGCTATCGTTAATGATATATTAGGTGGTGCTAAAGGACCTAAGACAGATGTTGTATTACTTAACGCTGGTGCAGCTATATATCTTGCTTCAGACGGAATTACATTAAAGGATGGTATTGAGAAGGCAAGAGAGATTATTGTGTCAGGCAAGGCTAAGAAACAGCTCAAGGAGTTCATTGAAGAAACTAACAAATAATATTAAGTATTAATAAACAGACAGCCTCTTAAAGGATTGAAAATATCTTTTAAGAGGCTTTTTTAGTGATAATCAAGGCTGGCATAATATATAATTAGAAAAATGGGTTACAAAATATAGAAAATATAGTAAAATAATATAAAATAAAACCTGCAATATTCGGATAACAAACAGGGGCAGAATATATAAGCTGGTATATTTATTAAGGTATGTTAAATACAGGAAAAAGATTGGAGAATAAATGTATAATATATTAATTGTTGATGATGAGAGAATAGAGCGTAATGGAATAATAATGCTGTTAAAAAGGCTTTCAATTAATGCGGGCATAGTTGAGGCTGCTAATGGAAAGGAAGCATATGAATATTTATGCAGTGATGAAGCAGAGCATATTGATATTCTTCTCACAGATGTGAAGATGCCATTTATGGACGGAATAACACTTATTAAAAAGCTCAATGAAGATAATATAAAACTTAAAACAATAATATTTTCTGGATATAATGAATTTGAATATGCCAAGCTTGCGGTAAAGCTGGGAGTTAAAGATTACATTTTAAAGCCTGTTGACCCTGTGGAGTTTGAGAACACAATTAAGAAAGTGTGTGCAGAGCTTGATGAGGAACGTATTCATACAAGTAATTATAATAAACAGGCGGATTTTGTTAAGCAGTTCTATCTGTATTCGCTTCTTAATAAGGCTGATACCAAGGGAATATTAGAAAGCGATGATTTTCTTAGAAGCTATAACAGGCTTATTCTTATAGAATTCAATACCGATTTCTTTGGTAAATATGATGGTGGAGATGCCAATATATTAACCCTTGCGGATTGTATGGGAGATATTGAATATCAGTATCTTAATCTTAATACACAGCAGTCAGTTATACTTATTAAAGATGAAGCTAAGGCGTTAAGTATGGATTTATTAAAGAATATGCTTGAAAAGCTGCATAATTATATATTCGGTAAGACGGGACAGTTTATGTATGCAGCTGTGTCTGATATTATAGATGATTATCACAGGATATCTGATATGATGGACGAATTAGAAAACCTTATGAGCAATAAGTTCTACCAGACAAATAACTATATATTTACCAACGATATAAGTGATAAAATGCCTGTTTTCGTACAGATAGATGATGATGTTCTTATGAAGCAGATGAAGCAGGACATTAAGATGAAAGATGTAACATTTTTAAGAATACATTTTGATGCTTTATGCAAGAAATACAGAAGCCAGTCGAATTTTTCACATATATATATTAAGTTCGTATTCTCTAACCTGCTTAAAGATTTCTATGATGCACTTCCAGGGACCAATGAAGATGAATTTGCATCACAGATTGATAAGTTGTATACATCAGAAGATTTTAACTGCATAATGGATATTGTTAATCATAATATTGATATATTAGAGAAGAGTTTTATCAGTAATCCATTGACAATGCACAGAGAGATTGAAACGGTTAAGGAGTATATACATAATCATTATAGTGAGGAGTTAGGTGCACAGCAGTTAGCGGATATGGTATATCTTGCACCAAGTTATCTAAGTTCGCTTTTTAAGAAAGAGACAGGGCAGAACTTGAGCAAATATATAAAACAGTACAGAATGGAAAAGGCTAAGGAGCTGCTCACGGACACTAATATGAAGATTGTTAATATAAGTGAGAAGACAGGTTATCCGAATGTGTCATATTTCTGCCAGAGTTTCAGGGAATATTTCGGTGTAAGCCCTCAGAAGTTCATGGATAAAGGTGAAGTGTTATGAGTGAACCATTAAAATTAAAGCAATGGGTGAATAATATAAAGCTTCAGAATAAGCTTGTTATAATATATGTCGTCACAGGTCTTCTGCCACTTATAATACTTTTTGTATTTGCGTATGGACAGATGCGCTCAATACTTATGGACAGGGATGTCCGTTCAATGGAAAGTGCATTAAGGCAGTCTGTTACAACAGTGGACGGACAGATAGAGGTATATGATAATCTGTCCAATTACATAACATTTAATGAAACTGTATCAGGAATACTTTCCTACAATTACAGCAACAAATATGAAATGTACAGCCAGATTGTTACGACATTTGACCCGCTTGTATCTTCATTGAAATATTTTCACAATGATATTAACAAGGTGACGATATACATTAATAACGGAATAAAGCACGACACTACACTTGCACCATTATCAGAGATTGAGAATGAAGCATTTTATAATTCAGCAGTTAATTCGACTAATATTAACTGGTATGTCGATAAAGATAAGAAAGAGCTTATATCAGCAAGGAAGATGTCTACGCTTGCCACTGCCGGCATTACTGGAATTATGTATATTAATGTAGATTATGACAGTATAATGGATATTTATGCAAAAGGACTTATAGATAACAGTGGCATTATAGTAACTGATGGCAATGGTAGTATTATAAGCAAAAAAGCAGCATTTTTGGATAATGCCGATAAATATATCCTTTCAGACAGCCGGTTTACTGAGTTTATGGAAAAAGCGGATTTTTCAGAAAATGTATGCAGTAATATAGCAGGTTATGTGCTTATTAAGCAGAACTCAGACGTTACAGGCTGGACAAGCTATGTGTATGCACCAAAGTCGCTTATGTTAAAATCAACTAATTCCATTATTACAATGATTGTGCTTGCATTAGTTGTTGCGTGTATTGGAATGGCTGCGGCTACAATATTTACATCTGATTTCATAACCAAGAGGATATATAAATTAAGAACAAGTATGGAAAAGGTTGAGAATGGAGATTTTGATGTTGTTATAAAGTCATCAGATAAGGATGAAATCGGTGCATTGATACATGGCTTTAACAGTATGACGGGTACGATTAATAATCTTATCAATGAGGTGTATGAGGGGAAATTAAGCCAGAAAGAGTCAGAGATGAGAGCATTAAGGGCACAGATTAACCCACATTTTCTCTATAATTCATTATCGCTTATAAACTGGAAGGCGATTGAGTACGGACAGGATGATATAAGCGGTATAACATTAGCTCTTTCTAACTATTACAGGACTTCACTTAATAAGGGTAAGAATACGCTGACAGTAAAGCAGGAATTAAGCAATATGGAGTCATATCTTAACATACAGCAGATTATGCACGATAATTCATTTGATGTTGTTATGGATATTGATGAAAATGTGCTTGAGTATGAATCGCTTAATCTTATATTACAGCCTCTTGTTGAAAATGCTATTGAGCATGGAATAGATCTTTTGACTGACAGAAGAGGAGTTATCACTGTTGTAGCAAAGCTTCATAACGGACTTATTCATATTGAGGTTAAGGATAATGGCATTGGTATGCCAAAAGAAACGGCTCATACATTCTTAACAAGTGAGTCTGGCGGATATGGAGCAAGAAATGTCAATGACCGTATAAGGCTGTTTTACGGTGAGCAGTATAATCTTAAAGTAAGCAGTGATGAGAATGGAACGGTTATAACAATAGAGTTCCCGGCAAGAAAGCCAGTCTGATATGCTGTATAGCAGATAAACTAAACATAATAATATACTAATTTAATTAACGGATATACTTAATGAAAAAGTATGATAAATAGTATGAGTATAAAAAAGAAATGTTGTCATTATTTGATAACATTTCTTTTTTGTTTATTTTTTATGTAAAAATTCCAATATGTTTCTAAAATTTCTTATATTTAATTTCTCATAAAATAAACATATAATTAAACTATCAAAAGAACTTGTAAATAAATTACAAAAAGATATGTACCGAATTAATTATATATAATATGTATTCCGGGTAATGGGTATTATATAAATAGATGGTACATATCAGCGGTTAAACGCATTAAGAAATGGAGGTATGTTTATGAGGTTTAAAAGATTAGCGGCTGCTGTTATGGCGGCAACAATGTGTGGCTCATTGCTTGTGGGCTGTGGAGGAAACGATAACAAATCAGCGGATAATAATGAGAATATCACAGCCACTATTAAGGTATGGGGCCCGGCAGAGGATCAGGCAGAAGAAAATGGCAAATGGCTTCAGACAATGTGCGAGCAGTTCAATTCAGAACATCCTGAATGGAATCTGACTTTTGAATACGGAGTATGTTCTGAGACAGATGCAGGTAAGACAGTTACACAGGATCCTGCGAATTCAGGCGATGTATATTTCTTCGCTAATGATCAGTTGCAGACACTTATTGATGCAAATGCTATAGCAAAGCTTGGTGGTGAAACAGCAGATTATGTTAAGAGTACTAATTCAAGTGCAATAGTTGATTCAGTATCAGTTGATGGCAGTGTATATGGTGTTCCATTTACTACTAATACATGGTTTATGTTCTATGATAAGAGCAAATTCTCAGAAAGCGATATAAAGAGTCTTGATACAATGCTTTCAAAGAACAAGGTAGCATTTAATATAACAGAAGGCTGGTATATGTCATCATTCTATCTTGCTAATGGCTGTACATATTTCGGAAAAGACGGCAAGGATAATTCAGCAGGCGTAGATATTAAGGGTGATAAAGGAACACAAGCAACCAAGGCTTTAGTTGCACTTGTTAATAATCCTAACTTTGTCAATGATTTACAGGGTGTAGGTATTGCTGGTTTAAGAGATGGAAGCGTTGGTGCTTACTTCTCAGGTTCATGGGATTATAAGAGTGTTAAGGAAATATTAGGAGATAACTTTGGTGCAGTATCATTACCAACTGTTAAGATTAACGGAACAGATAAGCAGCTTAAAGCATTTGCAGGTTCAAAGGCTATAGCAGTTAACCCTAATTGCAAGTATCAGCAGGTAGCAGTTGCACTTGCTAAATATCTTGGAGGCAAGGATGCACAGGCTAAGCATTATGAGTTAAGAAATGTTATTCCTTGTAATACAGAGTTACTTGCAACAGATGTAATTAAGAAAGATGCTCTTGTATCAGCACAGAATGATACATTTAATAAGACATCTGTAATTCAGCCTACAGTTACAGGTATGAATGATTACTGGACACCAGCTCAGAATTTTGCTAAAGCAATTGTTAACGGTGAGGTTACTGCTGATAATGCAGAAGCCAAGACATTAGATTTCTATAATCAGATTAATACATCAATTGTAAAATAGTAAATATCAATTCTAACAATTCTGGGTCAGTATTAATTGACCCAGAATTTTACTTGACATCATATAATGGTCAGGAGGTGTGGTCAATGAAAGACATTACATTTCGTAATTCTATGAAATATGGCGATTTGACGACAAAACTCAGTTTATTAATACTCGGACTTGGTAATTTCAGGGGCAGACAGATAATAAAAGGAATATTATATATAGCTTTAGAGGCAGCATTTATAATATTTATGATAATAAAAGGAATCAGCTGTCTTGCAGGACTTCCTGGTCTTGGCAGCAGGGAACAGGAAGAGATATGGAATGAAAAGCTTGGAATATATGAGTATGTACAGGGTGATAATTCGCTGCTTATTCTGCTTTATGGAATAACTGTAATATTTATTATATGTGCCTATATTATTCTTGCAGTTAGTTCGTTAAAAAGTGCTTATAATGTAGAGTTAAGAATGAAACAGGGTAAGCATATTAATACATTTGTGGAAGATATTAAAGCATTGTTCAATGAAAATCTTCATAAGCTTTTACTTGTACTCCCAGTTACAGGAATACTTGTATTCACAATACTTCCGCTTGTATTTATGATTTCAATGGCATTTACAAGTTACAGCAAGGTAGACAGTCATCTTGTATTATTTGACTGGGTAGGGCTTGAGAACTTTAAGCTTATATTTAATTCAGGAAGTTCAATAGGACAGTCATTCTGGTCAGTGTTTGGCTGGACTATTATATGGGCAGTATTAGCTACATTTCTTAATTATATACTTGGAATTCTTGTGGCACTGCTTATTAATAGAAAAGGAACTAAGTTTAAGTCATTCTGGAGATTTATATTCATATTATCAATTGCAATTCCGCAGTTCGTATCACTTCTTATAATAAGAAGTATGCTGGCACAGGATGGTATTATAAATGTTGTATTAAAAAATGCTGGCTGGATAAGCAAGTCACTTCCATTCTTTACTAATGCAACATGGGCAAGAATGACAGTTATAATAGTCAATCTATGGATTGGTATTCCATACACAATATTGCAGGTAACAGGAATATTGCAGAATATTCCAATGGAATTATATGAGGCGGCAGATGTGGACGGAGCTAATGGCTTTGTCAAATTCTTTAAAATAACTATGCCTTATATGTTATTTGTAACAACACCTTACCTGATAACTACATTTACTGCTAATGTTAATAACTTTAATATCGTGTATCTGCTTACAAAGGGCGACCCAGTGCTTGCGGGACATACAGCAGGAAAGACAGATCTGCTTGTAACGTGGCTTTATAAGATGACGGTAGATTACCAGTATTATAATCTTGGAGCTGTTATAGGTATTATGACATTCGTATTTCTTGCACTCGGTTCACTTCTTGTATACAGGAGAACCAAATCTTATAAAGATGAGGAGGGATTCCAATGAAAAAGAAGAAGACTATAAAAAATATACTTGCACATACAGTGCTTACATTGCTTGCGATTGTGTGGGTAAGTCCGCTTGTATGGATAATTCTTACAAGCTTCAGGGCACAGAAGGGAGCATATACAAGCTCATTCTTCCCTAAAAGCTATTCACTTGATAATTATATTAAGTTATTTACAGATACGGGAATACTTAATTTCCCACGAATGTTTACCAATACATTGATTGTGGCTGTATTTTCTTGTATTATATCTACATTTTTTGTATTATCAGTAGCTTATTGTATGTCACGACTTAAGTTCAAGATGAGAAAAGCTATGATGAATGTTGCAATGATACTTGGTTTATTTCCGGCATTTATGGCAATGATAGCTGTGTATTACATATTAAAGGCTATCGGTTTGTCAGAGGGAAGTATGATAAGAGTGGCATTGGTGCTTGTGTATTCGGCTTCGGCTGGTATTCAGTTCTATATTGCCAAAGGCTTCTTTGACACAATACCTAAGACTATTGATGAAGCCGCATTAATTGATGGTGCTACCAAATGGCAGGTATTTACCAAGATTACAATTCCATTAAGTAAACCTATTATTGTATACACGGTTCTGACATCATTTATAGCACCTTGGGTGGATTTTATATTTGCAAGAGTAATATGCCGTGCCAATGCAGATTATTACACAGTTGCCATTGGTCTTTGGCAGATGCTTGAGAAGGAATATGTTGATGTGTGGTATACAAGATTTGCTGCTGGTGCAGTACTTATATCAATTCCAATTGCCGCCTTGTTTATGATTATGCAAAAGTGCTATAATGAGTCTATGTCAGGAGCAGTTAAAGGCTGACAGGAATAGGTGGAAAAATATTATGTTTGTGCATCATCAGATAAATAATAATTCTGGTATTAATATAATATATAAGCAAAGCAGTACCATATGTATTGCAAAGCTTTTATATACCATTATGATGTTAACAGTAATAACGCTTTTAGCCGGGTGTAACAGCCCGGCTAAAGGTGTTTATAATGACAGTGATTATAATGAAGCAGTTGGTACTGCTAAGACAACGCCATTTGGGGCTTATCCTGATACGATTGAATATACTCTTGGAAAGATGACAAGTGTCAATAATTCGAATATGCCAGCTATGGATACATATACTGATAATGCGTATACGAGATATATAAAGTCGGTTCTTAATGTGCAGAATGTAGATGTATTTGAGGCTAATGACAGTCAGTATAATACTAATGTATCAATGGCTGTTTCAATGAACAAGCTTCCTGATATTATGGTTGTGTCAAGCCAGAGTGAGCTGGAACAGCTTATTGAAAATGGAGCGATAGAGGATTTAACAGACAGCTATAATAACTGTCTTACAGATAGAATAAAGAGTATGTATGCAAGTTATGGCAGTGCACTTATGGATATGGTAACATATGATGGAAAGATAATGGCACTTCCTGAGACTAATATTACTGACGGACCTAATCTTGTATGGCTCCGCAAAGACTGGATGGATATATTAGGACTTTCAGAACCGCGTACTGTAGACGATGTTGTTAATATTGTAAGGCATTTCATAACCTATGATCCTGGCAATAATGGTGTGGCAGAGGATGGCAGCAGTAATACAGTTGGACTTGTTGTAGATACATCGGTGGCAGGAGAATGTGGATATAGCAGTGAGTTCCTGCTTGATATAATATTTGCCAGCTTCAATGCTTATCCTAAGCAATGGATAGAGAATGATGACGGACAGATTGTATATGGTTCTGTAACTGATGAAGCTAAAAATGCACTTGAATATATCAACCAGTTATATAATGAGAAGATAATAGATAATGATTTCTTATTAAGGACATCAACTAATATATGTGAACTTATAGAAAATGGCTTGTGTGGCTCATTTTTTGGACCTTGGTGGGCACCTAACAATCCACTTGCCAATGCTGTCAGCATTAATCCTGATTCTAACTGGCAGCCATATCTGATATCAACAGGCGATAATGTAACAGAATACCATAGTCAAAATCCCTGCTACAAATATGTAGTTGTCAGAAAAGGCTATGAATATCCAGAGATTGCGGCTAAGATGATAAGTGTTATGTTTGATAAGATAAGATTTGATTGTGCAGACTCAGAAGAATTTGATAATTATTATCAGTTAAATGTTGAGCCAACAGCCAGACCATTATCAATTAATGTTGACTATAATAATGCTTTATCAATATGCTATAGAAATATATCAGATGCAATTGAGGGACGAAAAGATAGTGATAATCTGGAATTGCTGGAACGCTCATATTATAATGCCTGCAAATCATACCTTAACAATACAGGTCTTGCCAATACATCTTATGAATATAATACAGATGATTCATATAAGGAATATTCACAGTCAGGAAGAAAAGGTGCAACAAGCACGCAGTGGGCGGCGTATATGTCGCGAATTAAAGCCTGCCGGCTTTTAGACGAAGGCAATATAGTGATTAAGCAGTCGTTATATTTTAAGACGACAGACACTATGAAGAATAGATGGTGGAAGCTTAAAAGTCTTGAAAAAGAAGCATACCTTAAGATTATAAGTGGGGAAGCAGACATTGATTATTTTGATACATTTGTTAGCGAATGGAACGCACAAGGTGGTATAATAATTACGGAAGAAGTTCGGGAGAATATTGTAAGGTGAATTTTGTAAGAATTATAACATTGTGAATTTAGATTAGTTATTTCATATATAATATTATGGTTCCAGCAAGGCAATATTATATATAATATGTAATAAACAGGAGGTAAAAGTTATGGAAGACATATTTAATGGAAGCAAGAAGTTAGGATTTGGTCTTATGAGACTTCCACTTCTTAATCAGAATGAAGCTTCTAGCATTGACATTGAATTAACTAAGAAAATGGTTGATACATTTATTGAAAAAGGTTTTACTTATTTTGATACAGCGTGGATGTATTGTGGCTTTAAGAGTGAAAATGCAGCTAAAGAGGCACTTGTAGACAGACATAACAGAGATGAATATACACTTGCAACTAAGCTGCACGCAGGTTTTATAAAGACATTTGAAGATAGAGATAAAGTGTTTAACGAACAGCTGAGTAAAACAGGTGTTACATATTTTGATTATTATTTACTGCACGATGTTGGAGTTGACCATTATGAAGTGTATAAAAAGCTTGACTGTTTTAACTGGCTTGTTGATAAGAAGGAAAAAGGCTTAGTTAAGCATATTGGATTTTCTTTCCATGATAATGCAGATTTGCTTGATAAGGTACTTACAGAGCATCCAGAGATGGAATTCGTGCAGTTACAGATTAATTATCTTGACTGGGAAAGTGAGGCTATTCAGTCAAGAAAATGCTATGAGGTTGCAACAAAGCATAACAAACCAGTAATAGTTATGGAGCCAATTAAAGGTGGCACACTTGCCAAAGTACCAGAAAAGGTTGAAAATAAATTCAAAGGATATAATAAAGATATGTCAGTACCATCCTGGGCTATCAGATTTGTTGCGAGTCTGCCAAATGTAAGAATGGTTCTTAGCGGCATGAGTAATATGGAACAGCTTCTTGACAATACAAGTTATATGCAGGATTTTGTACCTCTTAATGATGAAGAAATCTGGCTTGTACATAATGCGGCGGATATGATAAATGAAAGTATTGCAATACCTTGTACAGGATGTTCATATTGTACAGATGGATGTCCAATGCACATAGCAATTCCTAAATATTTTTCATTATATAATGCTGATAAACAGGAAATTGAGGACAAGGGCTGGACACCTCAGGGTGAATATTATGACAGACTTACTAATAATTTCGGTAAAGCAAGTGATTGTATTGAGTGTGGCCAGTGCGAAGGAGTCTGTCCACAGCATTTACCAATTATTAATAATCTTAAAGAGGTTGCACAGCATTTTGGCAAATAATCAGGTTGCTAAGCAATAGAAAAAGTGGTAGTATTAAAGATATGATAACATAACGCCGATAAATCCTGCTTTATCGGCGTTATGTTATATTAAATGTACTATGTTATGTCAATATATAAAGCTAAGGAAATATAAAGTATGGGAATTGATTCAGATTATTATAAAGAAAAGAATAAAAAACAGCTTACAAAGCTTCGTATACTTGAGGCTAAGCTTCCGCCATATGTGACTTCTTATCTTGATGATAAGGAGTTGTCATCACAGGTTAATACGGTAATTGCGTATGCGTATGATTTGCAGACATTTTTCAGATTTCTTACAGAGAAAAACACTATGTTAAAAAATACCGTAATTAAGGATATAACAATAGATTTTCTTGAAAATCTTACATTTGAAGATATTAATGAGTATCAGAGATATTTAAGATTTAATAATGATGATGGAAGCACACATCAAAATCAGGATAAAGGAATAGCCCGCAGAATGGCGGCTTTAAGGGGATTTTTTGAATTTGCCTGCACACATCAGTATATGAAGAATAATCCAACAGTCGGGGCTGCCAAGCGAATTAAAATGCCTCAGAAAGACATAATCAGGCTTAATGATGAAGAAGTTAATGACCTCTTAAATGTTGTATCCAATACTAATATTAAAGGCAATAAGCTTCAGATACAGAAGTGCCAGAAGACACAGCTTAGGGATACGGCGCTTATTACATTGCTTCTTAACACAGGAATACGAGTATCTGAATGTGCAGGTCTTGATATTGATGATATTAATTTTAATTACAGAACAATCAATATTGTAAGAAAGGGTGGTTCTGATGCACATCTGTATTTCAATGAGATTACAGAAAATGCTTTAAAAGACTATATTGAAAATGAACGTCCGTTGCTTCTTGGTAATCCAGAGTCAGAGGAACAGGCAGTATTTATCTCAATGAAAAAAAGCCGTATGAGTGTAAGTGCAATTGAACGTATGGTAAAAAAATATGCAAAAAATGCAACACCTGATAAAAAAATCTCTCCACATAAAATGCGAAGCACATATGGTACAGCACTTTATAAAGACACAGGCGACATAAGACTTGTAAGTGATGTACTTGGGCATAAAGATATTAACACAACTGCGAAGCATTATGCGGCTATGGAAGAAGAACATAGAAGAATTGCTGCTACTATCCCACTCTATCAGGTCGATGAAGGGGCTGGGGAATAGTTATGTGTATTTAATATATGCTTCTGAAATATGTTTTATAGTTTATATTTCTTGTATTTATATATTTTTATATTTTGGAAGCATATATTATTTTTTATTTGTGTTATAGAAGTATGTTCTGTTTATATTGATATTTTTGTCTATATTTCTATTTTGTTTTTATTTCTGTTTATATCGATATTTTTTATATTGTATTCTATTTAGTTCTATTAATTTTTTATTTATATTTTAAGTATAATAATGCTTGCATTTATATTTATTATGTGATATATATAATATATATTTACGCGTAATAATTTATTATAGCAATAAGAATAATAATTATAATTTATATTATGGATGGTAATGTTATTTACAATATGTTTTTATTTATATTATAAATAATAAAGCTATTTACAATATGTTTTTATTTATATTATGAATAATAAGGTTATTTGTAATGTGTATTTTATTTGTCTTATGAATAATAAAGTTATTTATAATGTGGCTTTTATTTAGTTTATAAATTGAGCTTCATAATATTTTGTTATAATACTCTTCTGCTATAGCTTTTATCTTATAGCATAATTAACAATATCTAGCGGTTTAACACACTTGTCATAACAATTCCCCAATGATAATATATACATATAGTTCTTCAATTTAGTAATGTATATTAATAGGATAATTAATTATATTTTTGTACAATGTGTATGATTATAATATTATATAAAATGTTTATATTATATAGTCATATGTTTAATTGTTAATTATGCAGTCAAATATTATACATATGATTGGAGAATATATGAGAACAATAATTAATTATGATGACAATACTAAACAGACGACATTTTCCGAATTCAATAATAAAAATGTCGTAAATGTAGCTATTTCTGGACATCAGCCAACAACAATAAGACAATATAAGGATAATGTATTCTGTCTTTTATATAGGGATAAGAATAATCTTCTGGACCTTTATAATGGGTTGAATGACACGAATTATACTAATGTAGATGATTTAACTGTTACTACCCTTAAGGGCGGAGTATATATGAAGTATAAAAACGATGCTTCATTTGTGTTTGGGCAGGATTTGTATATGTTTGAACAACAGTCAAGCCGCAATCCGAATATGCCGTTGCGATTTCTGCACTATTTATCTGACGTATATAGGCAGATGTATAACAATAGTGATTTGCACAGAAGTACAATGCTTAAAATTCCAGTACCACATTTTGTTACATTTTATAATGGTAAACAGCCGCTTGAAGCGGAAAGTACTCTTCGATTATCGGATATGTATGAGAAGAAAATGGATTGTCCAGAATTGGAACTTGTTGTAAGGGTTATTAATATTAACACGGGAGTTATTATTAATAAAAAATCATTGGATAACGAGAAGAATAATATTATTAAGGGTATTAATCAATCAGATGATTTTGATAAATCCAATAAGAATATCGATGCAGCTAATACCGCCAATTTACATACATACAGCTCTGAATTTCTTTCTAAATGCGAAACGCTTAAAGACTATATGACATTTGTTAATAAAGTACGTGTTAAGACTGATGTCGAGAAGATTGATATCCGAACTGCGGTTACAGAAGCGGTTGATGAGTGTATAGCTGAAAATGTATTGTCGGAATTTTTTAAAAATCACAGGGAGGAAGTGATTACTGTGAGTATTTATGAATATGATGAGGAAGGGCATCTTGAAATAGTTAAGGAGGAAGGACGCCAATTAGGACTTGCAGAGGGCATAATTAAAGGAGAAGAAAAGGAGCGTTCTAACGGAATAAAAATGTTTATTAAGTTGTGCAGAGATATGAACTTATCAGATGATGATACCATTGATAAACTTATTGAAGATTATCAGCTATCTAGAGATGAAGCAAGTGAGGCTGTAAAAAATTATTAATTACTATAGTATACAATATTTTAACTTAATTACAACACTCAATATAATTTAATTTTAAATATTGAGTGTTGTTAAAGTAATTGTGTTTTATTGAGTTAAATATGATATCAAACATTATTTACCAAGATTGGAGAACTTATTACCGAGGTAGTCGATGAGTGTATTGCTGAGAATGTATTGTCGGAATTTTTTAGAAATCACAGGGAGGAAGTGATTACTGTGAGTATTTATGAATATGACGAGGAAGGA
>OFSD01000733.1_pt1 | contig 25649 bp, 32 predicted proteins | sample 1543191 | NCBI WGS metagenome assembly OFSD01 (sample SAMN04209221, study PRJEB22552) | human gut metagenome | biome: gut; material: feces | host: Homo sapiens | place: USA: Oklahoma
GCGGGAGTGGCGGAATGGCAGACGCGCTGGTTTTAGGCACCAGTTCCAACGGAGTGAGGGTTCGACCCCCTTCTCCCGCACTCTAAGTGGCTCATACGAACTTCGGTTTCGTCTGAGACGATCTCGTTGTCTGGACAGTCATTGTTCAGTTCCAGCGGGATTTCCACGCTGTTATGGTTCCCGGTAAAGCTGAATACGATTTTGAGCCGGTTGTCATCGTAAAGATATACCGCGATCAGGAACGTGTTGAACAGCTTTGCCAGGAACTTTTTGTTTTTTACGTCCCCGGCACGGAAAAGCTGAAGCCCGGCAATGAGATCATCCCGGTCGATTTCGACCCGCTCTGCTTTAGCCGTGTTGATTTTGGCGGAGAGTTTTGCTTGCTGCTCCTCAAGGTCAAGGAGCCGTGTTCGGGTGGTCGAGGTGATAATACCGGCTTCGATTGCTTTCATCAGGTTGGATATGGCCTGCTGGACGGCCGCCAGCTCATTTTCCATGACTTCAATGTGAAGCTCATGGTCTTTTTGCTTGAAGTAGGCAATGGTGCTGTCTACGATGAAGTCTATGGTTTCATCATCCAAGCAGTACATCATAATGGCTTGAGCCACAGCATTTTCAATCACGTCCCGGCGGATGGCTTTCTTTTCGCAGGTGTGTTCCAGCCGGTGCTTTTGGCAAGCGTAGTAGTGATGCATTTCGCCAGACTTGCTGGTGCCAGAGATCCCGACCATATAGCCTCCGCAATGCCCACAGTACAGTTTGCCGGTCAGAAGATAGTTTTCTGCTCCGTGGCGGGCGCGTCCATAGCGGTTATCCTTTTTCATGCCGTAGGCCTCCTGTGCATCGTAGAAAAGCTCATCACTGATGATGCGCGGCATTCCACCGGGGATGCGGATGTCGCCGTACATGTAAATGCCGCGGTATCTATCGTTATGGCAGAGGACATGGAAGCTGCCTTTGTTCCACTCGCGCCCTCTGGCGGTTCTGATTCCGCGGGCATTGAGGTCAGCGGCTATGCTGGCAAAAAGCTCCCCGGCGGCGACTCGTGTATAAATCTCCCGGACGATGGCAGCTTTCGGCTCATCAATTTCGGGCTTGCCGTCGGCACCACGCTTATAGCCAAGCGGAAGACTGCCATTGACAAGCCCCTTTTTGGCATTATCGTATAGGCCGCGCTTCACATCCTCGGCCATGTTTTCGATATAGAACTGATTGACGTTCATCATCGATCTCAAAGCAAAGCGCCCGGCAGCGTTATCATCAAAGTCCTCTTCAGCATAAAAGACCTTGACCCCGCAGTCAACCAGACGAGCTTCATTCACCATCGCCTGCATCATGTTTCGACCCATGCGGTTTGATTTCCATGCCAAGACATACTGGAACTTTCCATTCTCAGCGTCACGCATCATGCGCTGGAATGCTGGGCGGTTGTCGGTGCGGCCGCTGATTGCCCGGTCTTCGTATGTCAGAGTAACTTTCAGGCTCAGCGAGGCGGCGTATTTCCGGCAAGCCTCAATCTGCTGTTCGATGGAAACATCCCGCTGGTTGTGGGACGAGTAGCGGGCGTAAATGACGGCGTCACCGCCAGTGATTTTTTGCTTTTTGCCCATAAAAATACCTCCGGGTACACTTTGACAAGCCTGCCCGGAGGTGGTACAATAACATCTGCGAGGTCTGCTATTGCTCTGGACAGGTTTTATCCCTGTACCATCTCTGAGTAAGCTGATCTGGAACGCCTGCGGTGCTGGTAACACCGTGGGCGTTTTTTTATTTTGTTTGAAATCTTCTTCTGCAAGCAACATTGTGCTAAAATATAGTAAAATATGTTCATGCCGAAAGGAGATTTGTATGCGAATCAATATCAATTTTAACGGCCACGGCCTCCGTTGGCACATTTGCAATGCAATTGCGAAGGGCGTTGTTACAGAGCTGACGGACAAGGATGGGAAATATTACAGTCTCGAAAGTGCACGAGTAATGGTTGAAGGGGTTCCAACGCGCCGACTTTTTATTCTATACCCAAAGTTCGTTTTGCTGCGTCCATTACAACGCATTTGGCAATATCGATAAGAACCTCTATGCTTGTAGAGCCTATTTTCGCCGCTGCTTTTTTTACCTTGTCCCAGTTATCCTTGGATCGGATGTTTGCAAGAAAATCATGCCCAGCAGGAGTTAAATCTTGAATGGTGGTAAAGTACTGCAACGCAACAGAATTGGATTTTATCAGATTGGCTTCTATACAATACTTGATGGTGTAGATTATATCATCGTTATCGTAGGTCTTTTCCAATTCAACCTGATATGGCTTCGGTTCAATCAACTCTCCGCCGATTTGCTCTTGTACTGCTGCATAATCGTAATACACGAATCCACAGACATGGCGCAAATCGGTATTTGCTTCTACGCAGAGCAACAAATCTCTGACGCAATCAATGTTACGCTTCAAAACTAACTCTCCAATATCGCTTTCAAATTCCCAAAAGCTGTTTTTTCTTTGCAGCAAATTCTTCTTCCGTCAGGATGCCTTCATCCAACAGCTGCTTCAAGCCACGAATTTCATCCACAACGGATACGACACTTCCGGCGGGCACTGCTGCTGGAGCCGGGGCGGATGGAGTCGCTGCGCCAGCCTTTCCGTAATTCGTAACGTATTCCGCGAGATCTTTTGCGGTGTCGTAATCATCACGCTTAAAAAAGAAAGTTTTTTCTGCTCCGATTGCAGTAGAAACGCCATATCCGAGGTTTATGCTGCCCGTGGATGCTTGTGCCGTAGTGAACGTGATTGACCCTTCCAGGAAGCCCGGCTTCTTGATGGCAAAGGACTGGATGCCTGCAATCGGATAAGATTCCGTCGTCTTATTCCTTTTTACGACTAAGTTTGCACCGTCAGCACAAAGTGTAAATCCGTTGCTGCAAGGTAAAATAACATCGTATGTTTTCATATTACGTCCTCTTTTCTGCATGATGCTTCGCGATTTCGGAATAATCGTTCAATTTGCTGAAAAATATTCTGCTTTTTGATATACTTTACTTGCTGCCGACAGTAATCTAGGAAAGGGGTAATGCGTATGACCACAGAAGAATGGTCAGAAGTGCTTATCAGGGTAAGAATGCTGTCGGATGCTGACAAAGCTCGGCTGATTACTTATCTGCGCTCGCTGACAGGTAGCGCAGGTAGCTCAAAGCCTCCTGCTGCTTGTCAGCCGGAAGATTCACAAATAACTCCATAATCTCAGCCACCTTGCCGTCCTCCTGCTGGAGGGCGGCCTTTATTGTGTCCGGGACTTCCGGGACAGAATTGTTGTCTTCCCATCCCATCAGAAAACAAGGGGTTACACCGAGTTTGGAAGCGATAAGACTGAGCTTGTCCATCGGGATGTTCGTAACGATATTGTTTTCATATTTGTAAACGGCCTGTTTGGAAACACCCGCACAGTCTGCAAGTTCCTGCTGGGTGATGTCTTTCTCTATGCGAACCTGACGAATGCGATCACCTACGGTCATGGCGGTTACCTCCTATTTGAACTATATTATAACAGATAAACTTTCGGTTTACAATATTTTTAATTGAATTATCAAAAATGACTTGACAAGTTACCGCAAAGATGGTATTATGCTCGTGACCCAGCAAGTTACTTGCGGAGCGAAAGGAGGTGGCGACTACGGTAAATGTGAACCTGTTGAAATCCTACATGGTAAAGGCCGGATATACGCAGAAAGAGCTGGCAAAATCGCTCGGAATCTCTGAGCAGACGTTGACCCGCAAGCTGAAGAAGCGTGTGTTCGGCACGGACGAAGCCGCGAAGATCGTTGAGCTTTTGAGCATTGACGATCCCAAGGCTGTTTTTTTCGGCGAATGAGTAACTTATTAAGTTACATTGCGGAGGTGAATTGGAGAACACAAGAAAAAAGGCACCGTCCTGCTGGAACAGGGCGATGCCGGAAGCGATGCGCCATACCGACCAAGGTTATCTGTCCACGTTCCCGGAGGAACGTCTGAGAAAGGCTGCATCATCGTTTTTTAGTTTAACTGATTTCCCCTCGGAAATCAAGTGGGCTATACAAGAGAAAGAAATCCAAGATGTCCGACATAAAAGTTGATGTTTCCAGCATCACGCCGGAAGCCCAATACCAGCTGGCAAAGGGATGTTTGGAATTTTACTTTTCCATCGTCAGTCAGCCCGGCGGGCGTGAACAGCTGGACGCATGGAAAGCTGAACACCTGAGAAAGGAGAGCCGCACATGACCTATGAGGAACAGATTTCTTTGTTTGAAGCACTTGCGCTGAATGGTGCATGGAGCAACGCGGCCTGCACCGGCTACTGTCTGCTGGCTATGCAGAGGGCCGGGCTTGACGAAAAGACCATCGAAAAGGTGCTGCATGAACTGCACTGGGCATTCGATGACACCAGCGTTCAGCAGGCCGAGAAAATCTATTGCGGCGGGGAGGAGTAAAGATGCAGGAATTGCTAATGTTCATGTACCACCTCACCCCCGATCAGGCGGCGGCTCGTGTCCCGCTGTTCCAGTTCTGGCTGACCGCTTTTGGAGCGGCTCTGCTGATCTGGCTGGACAACAAGGGCGTGTTCGATAGTTTTGGAGCATGGCTCGCCTGTGCTCTCCGTGATACACGAGTAGGCGATCTGCTCCGCAAGTTTATGTGATTTCGGGCTTGCCCCGGTTATTTTTCTAAAAGAAAAGGAGATTTCAATGAAGTACGGAAGAAGTTTGCAGGAGCTGGCGATTGAGCTTGACCGGCAGGCCAAGGTCAAAAAGGACTACGTTGCCACGGCGGGTGCTATGCAGATGACCGCCGTCAACGAGAACTTTGACCTCGTGATCGGCAACACCCCGTTCCAGCTGAACGAGAATGCCCACCGCCAGTTGGGATTGCAGCTGAAAATTCCGGCACCCTACTATGAGCGGATGCGGGCAGAGAACCCCGGCTTGCTGATGGCAAACGTCAATGGCTGGTTCCGGCAGTCCCCGGACACCCGCCGCATGGTGCGTACCCTCGACGGCACCGCCCGCGCCATCCTCTCCGACCGCTACCGCCGCATCGACAATTACGAGGTCGCCCAGACGGTCCTGCCGATTATCTCTGAAATGCAGGGAGCCCGCATTGAAAGCTGTGAGCTGACCGATACCCGCATGTACATCAAAGTTGTCAATGAGCGAATCCAGACCGAGGTTGTGCCGGGTGACATTGTTCAGGCCGGCATCCTGATTTCCAATTCTGAGGTCGGCATGGGCAGCGTTTCCGTGAAGCCGCTGATTTACCGCCTTGTCTGCACCAATGGCATGGTGGCTGATGTGGGCGTTGGCAAGCGCCACGTTGGACGCATCAATGAAAGCGTGGATGGCGATTTCGGGATTTTCCGGGATGAGACCATCGAAGCCGATGACCGGGCGTTCCTGATGAAGATTGAGGACACCGTTCGGGCGGCGGTCGATGAAGCCCGGTTCAATGCACTGGTACAGAAACTCCGGGATGCCAAGGAAGCGCCCATTCTCCCGGCGGCGGCTCCCAAGGTGGTTGAGCTTGCGGCCAAGGAGTTCAATATCCGCCAGAACGAGAGCGAGGGCATTCTGGGGCATCTTATCGCAGGCGGTGACCTTTCCCTCTATGGTCTGGCAAACGCCGTCACACGGCACGCGCAGGACGTGCAGAGCTATGATCGCAGTACTGAACTGGAAGCCACCGGCTACAAGATCATCACCATGCAGCCCTCGCTGTTGAAGCGTTGGAACGAGGAGGTGATCTTTTGAAAGTAAGAGGTAGAAAGCTGACCCGCCGCCAGAAAGAAGCCCTTTCCGCACAGGGCTGGGACTTCCGTCTGTACCTCTGCGTCCGGGATGGCCCGGACTTCATGGAGCTGGTCAACCGCACCACCGGCAAGCACGTCATGTTTCGCAAGTAAACCTATCAACTGAAAAGGAGTAAACATTATGATTCGCAATCCCAACGACATTCAGGACGGCGCAAAGAAGATTCGGATGCTCATTGCTGGCTATCCCGGCATCGGCAAGTCTACGCTGGCCCTGTCCGCACCCCGCCCGCTGCACATCGACTGCGACTTCGGCATTGACCGTATCGAGCCTCGCTACCGTATGCCGTACATCCAGCCCCGCAGCTATGACGAAATTCTGAATGACCTGAAGCCGGAGAACCTCAAGGACTTCGAGACGCTGGTGTTCGATACCGCCGGCAAGCTGATTTCTCTGATGGGTCTGTGGGCTATCAAGCAGAACCCCAAGTACGGTCAGCGTGATGGCAGCCTGTCCCTCAAGGGCTATGGCTTTGTAGGCCGTGAGTTCGTCCGGCTGATGGACTACTGCTTCTACGAGCTGAAAAAGAACATCGTGGTGGTCTTCCACGCCACCGAGGAAAAGGACGGCGACAACACCCGCCTCCGCATCAAGGTCGAAGGCCAGACCAAGAACAACGTCTGGGAGCCCATGGATCTGGGCGGTTTCGTGGAGATGTACGGCAACGACCGCACCATCGGCTTCTCCAACTGTGAGCGGTATTTCGCCAAGGGCACCCGCGGCATCCACGGCGTTTATAAGATTCCCGCCCTTGGCCCCGGCAGTCAGAACGACTTCCTGACCAAGCTGTTCGAGGAATATAACAGCAAGGCCGCTGAAGAAGTGGCTGCAAACGCCAAGGAAAACGAGGCGTACGAACAGGTTATGCGGGATGGCAGCAAGATTATTGCCGGCATCAAGGATGCAGATACCGCCAACGCCGCCATGCAGCCGTTCAAAGCTCTGCACCATCACCTGACTTCCAGCCGGGAGCTGAACGCCCAGTGGAAAGCTAAAATCGCAGCCCTCGGCCTGACGTTCGACCCGAATTCCACCCAGTACAAGCCCGCAGAGGAGGCACAGTAATGGCTGCATACCTCGTCACTCACTCGCTGCTGTCCTCGTGGCTGCATCTCATTCGGGAGAATCCTTACGAGGATTTGACCACCGAGGGCGACCCACTGGCGGAGTTCATGCTGGTACTGCGCCGAGAGCCTACGCCCCGGACGGAGGCCATGCAGAACGGCATCGACTTTGAGAACCTCGTGACCGCCATTGTCAATGGCCACGATGACCCCAACAATCCGTGGAACTGGGCTGCCGGGCAGATCGCCGCCATCATCAAGGGCGGGCAGCTACAGTTCAAAGCCCGTCGGACGATTCAGGTGCGGGGCATGGATGTGGTTCTGTATGCACCGCAGTGAGGATGTGGCCGCTATGACCTCTGAGCTTATCTACACCGTCCGGGGTGCGCTGATGGCGCTGCCCAGCCGTGTTGCCATCAATGCGGCTGCTCTGTCTGACCCGGCAGAGGTGGCAGAGTATATGCGTGGCGAGGTGAATCAGATAGCCGAGGAAATCGCCATGTTCCGTTACGACCCGGCAAAGTATGAGGCCCGTGTCCGTGAACGCAAGGCGTGGGCTGAAAAGCTGGCTGGTGACGACGATGAGTGAGAATGCAGCGGTTGACCGTCTGAATGCTCTGGTGTCAAAGCTGGTGGCAGCTATCCGGCCCCCGCCCAATATGTCCGTCAGCGAGTGGGCAGCACAAAACCGCGTCCTGTCCCCGGAAGCATCTGCTGAACAAGGCCGCTGGCGCAACAGCAGAACGCCCTATCTGGTGGAAATCATGGACGCATACTCTGACCCTCGCGTCCATCACATTGTTGTCGTTGCGTCCTCGCAGGTCGGCAAGAGCGAATTTGAAAACAATGTCATCGGCAGAACGATTGACGTTGACCCCGGATCTATCCTTTTTATCCACCCGGTTCAGACTGATGCCAAGGAGTACAGCAAGCTGCGTATCGCTCCCATGATACGAGACTGTCCTACCCTGCGGGCAAAGGTAGCAGAGAGCAAGAGCCGAGACAGCGGCAACACCATTCTGCAGAAGTCTTACCCCGGCGGCATCCTGACCATGTGCGGCTCCACCGAGGCGCACGCTTTGGCATCGAAACCCATCCGCTATGTGCTGGGCGATGAACGTGACCGCTGGGCTACGAGTGCCGGCACTGAGGGCGACCCGTGGGAACTGGCAATGGCCCGGCAGACCACGTTCTACAACGCAAAGGCGGTCGAGGTTTCCACCCCGACAATCAAAGGTCACAGCGCAATCGCCAAGGCCTACGTCAAAGGCACGATGGAACGCTGGGTGTCGCAGTGTCCACACTGCAAGGGATTCCACGAACTGCGCTGGGAAGATATTCGGTACGAGTATGACACCATCGAGGTTCACGGCGAAAAGACCTACAAGGTCAACGATGTGTGGTATCTCTGCCCGGAGTGCGGCTGCATTTCGGACGAAGTGACCATGAAACGTGCGCCTGCGCACTGGCAAGCAGAGAATCCGGCAGCCTACGAGAACGGCATCCGTTCTTTCTGGCTGAACAGCTTTGTTTCCCAGTGGGCTGCATGGAAAGAAACCGTGCTGAAATACCTGAACGCACTGGGCGATACGAAGAAGATGCAGGTCGTGTACAACACCCGGCTGGGCCTGTTGTGGGAAGACCGCGGCGATGTGCAGGACGAGGACACCATGCTGGGCCGCAGGGAGGAATACCCTGCGGAACTGCCGGACGGCGTGCTGGTTCTGACTGCTGGCGTTGACACACAGGATGACCGCATGGAGTACGAAATCGTGGGCTTCGGCCACTTCGGTGAAACATGGGGCATCGAAAAAGGCATCATCTCTGGCCGCCCGGACAGTGACGAGGTCTGGCAGCAACTGGACGAGCTGGTTTTCGACCGCAAGCTGAAATTTGCTGACGGCCTAGAGCTGCCCGTTTCCATCAAATTTGTAGACGAGGGCGGCCATTTCACCCAAGAGGTGCGCCAGCGCTGCCATGACCGCATCGGCAAAAAGGTTTTCTGCATCAAGGGCTTTCCCGGCTCCGACCGGCCGTTCACAGGCCCGCCAAAGCAGGTGAAAATCACGGTACAGAACCGCTACATCGGGATGTGCTGGCAGTATCAGTTGGGCGTTGACGCGGGCAAGCAAATCATCATGGACGATTTGAAAGTGCAGGAGCCGGGCCCTCGGTACTGCCACTTCCCACGCCGAGACGATTACGGCCTCGGCTACTTCAACGGCCTCTTGTCAGAGCATTTGATATACAAAGAGGGCCACCGCAACCCGTGGCAATGGGATAAAATCTCCGGCCATGAGCGAAACGAACCTCTTGACTGCCGAAACTATGCCATAGCGGCCTACAAGGTGCTGCCGAAAGACCTTGATGCCATCGACCGGGCGCTGAAAAGGCTGCGCGGCAAGGCACCAGAGGCGCCGGCAGCCCCGGTGATAAATATTCAACAACCCGTCTCCCGTCCCCAGCCGTCCCCCGGCCGGAGGCGGGAGAACTTTTTAGACGACTGGTGAGGTGTGAGTTATGGATACCGTGACCATCAAAAAGCGGCTGGAGTTCCACACGCAGCGGCTTGATAACCTGTATGTGGCCTACAACAAGCTGCTTTCCGGTGGCGTGAAAAGCTACCGTCTGGACGACCGGGAACTCACACGTCTTGACCTTGGCAAGCTCAGCGATGAGATCAAAGATGCCGAGGAAAAGGTCGATGAACTGACCGCGCTGCTGAACGGCCAGAGTGCCCGCAAGGCATTCTCCGTTATCCCGCGCGATTGGTGATCCTTTAGGGTGACGGCCCGAAAGGGCCTTTGCCGCGGGCTGGCTGCTTTTTACTCCTTTCCCCAGCCAGCCCGCTTAGTTTGAAAATTACGGAGGCGATTACTCTTGAGTGTCAGATACCGCGTCACCGCTGCACCGCAGGCCAGCGGCTACAGCGAGGCGGGCGCATCCTACAAACGGCGTGCGCTACGGGCTTTCTTCCCCAACAGCAACTCTCCGAGCAGCGATATTCACGACAACGCAGATGTTCTGCGGCAGCGGAGCAGAATGCTCTACATGAGCGCACCTGTTGCGACCAGTGCCATCAACACGAATCGAACGAAGATCGTTGGCACCGGGCTGACCTTGAAAGCGACCGTTGACCGAAACGTACTGGGGCTATCCCCGGAAAAAGCCAAAGAGTGGCAGAGTAAAACCGAGGCAGAGTTCCGGCTTTGGGCCGAAAACCGCCGCAGTTGTGATGCCATGGGGCTGAACGATTTCTACGGCTTGCAGCAGTTGGCCCTGAAAAGCTGGCTTATGAGCGGTGATGTGTTCGCCGTGGTGAAAATTCGTGACCCGGACAAGCTGCACCCCTACGGGCTGCGGCTGCATCTGGTGGAGGCCGACCGTGTGTCCACCCCGGATAAGCTCGGCGGTATGCTGGATGGCCTGGGCTATACCGAGGGCACAAACCCCAACACCGGGAACAAAATCTATGATGGTGTGGAAGTGGACAGCAGCGGCATGATCGTGGCCTACCACGTCCGCAACACATATCCGCATGAGTGGCGGAATGACATCACCAAATGGCAGCGAGTGGAGGCGGTTGGTGCGACAACTGGGCTGCCCCAGATCCTGCACATTATGGAGTCCGAACGTCCGGACCAGTACCGTGGTGTCCCGCTCATTGCACCCATCATCGAACCGCTGCTCCAGCTTCGCAGATATACGGAGTCGGAACTGCTGGCAGCTCTGGTGCAGAGCTTCTTCACGGCATGGATTGTCACCGATACCCCGAAGAACGCTATCCCGTTTGACGAAACCGGCAGCGGAGATCTCGGCGGTGTTCCTGTGGACAACCCAAAGGCTGACAACGCCAGCCACAGCCCGAACGAGTATGAGATGGGGCCGGGTACGGTTGCGCACCTCGGCAAGGGCGAGGACATCAAGTTCGGAAACCCCAATATTCCCACCGCAGGGTTTGATACGTTCGTCAAAACGCTGTGCAAACTCATGGGTGGTGCCATTGAAATGCCGTATGAGCTGTTGCTGAAAGAGTTCAACGCCAGCTACTCGGCCAGCCGTGCCTCTCTTTTGGAGGCATGGGAAGGTATCAAGATGCGGCGTGCATGGCTGGTAGGCAGCTTCTGCCAGCCTGTATATGAAATTTGGCTTTCTGAGGCTGTGGCCCGTGGACGAGTAATCGCCCCGGGCTTTTTTGATGACCCTCTGGTGCGTGCTGCATGGTGCGGCGCACGGTGGATTGGGCCTGTGCAGGGCACCCTTGACCCGAAGAAAGAGGTCGAGGCCGCCGTGCTCCAGACCCATCACGGCTTCCGCACCCATGAGCAGGTCACGCGCGAGCTGGGCGGCGGCGACTGGGAGGACAATGTCGCAGAGCTGGCCCACGAAAATGAGCAGCTCAAAGCTGCGGGCAGCGAGGGCGTAATCGAAACCACAGAAAGTGTCACTACACAGGGAGGTAAAGAAAATGCCGAAAGCACCGAGTAGCACCCCGATGGTGAGCATCCAGCGGCCCTGCTATGCAATGGCCAGCACTGACGGCCAGAGCGCTGACATCACCATGTACGGCCAGATCGTGGACACGCAGCCCACGGATTGGTGGACGGGTGAGCCGATTCCGGGTCAGTACATCATTGAGAGCGAGTTCCTGTCCGACTTGCAGCAGGTCGAGCATTGTTCGGAGATCACCATCCGCATGGACAGCGTGGGCGGCGATGCTGGCGTTTCCATCCTGATTCACAACAGGCTGCGTGAGCTGGCCGCCAAGGGCACGAAACTGACCTGTATTGTGGACGGCGTGGCCATGTCCGGCGGCAGCCTTATCATGTGCGCCTGCGATACCGTCAAGGCCAACCCATCCAGCCTCGTGATGATTCACAAGTGCTGGTCGCTCATCTGGGGCAACTACAACGCCGATGAACTGCGCAAAGCCGCAGATGCCAACGACGCATGGGATAAGAGTCAGGTTTCCATCTATAAGCGGAAGACCGGCCTCTCCGAGACCGTGCTTTTGCACATGATGTCCGATACCACCTACATGACCGGCAAAGAGGCCGTGGAAAAGGGCTTTGCAAATGAGCTGCTGGATGATGCCGAGCCGGTGGAGATCTCCGCAAGTGCCGACCGGCAGACCATCTACGCCAAGGGCCACGCCCTGCACCTGAGACCGGGCGCAAAACTGCCCGGCAATATTCCTATGGCTAAAGCGGCTGCACCTGCGACCGCTACTGCAAATACACCGGCGGCACCCGCCGCCCAGTCCAACGAAGGAGGACATACCACTATGGCAACTACCATCGAGGAGCTTCGCAAGGAAAACCCGGAGCTGTGCCGCCAGCTTGAGCAGAGCGCTTCTGAACAGGCATCCCAGAACGAGCGCACCCGCCTGTCTGAAATTGACGAGGTGGCCAACCTGTTCGACCCGACTATGGTTCAGGAGGCCAAGTACGGCAAGACCGCTTGCGATGCCCGTGAGCTGGCTTTCCGCGCTGCCAAGGCCGCAGCTGCGCAGGGCCACGAGTTCCTGAAGAATCTGGCGGCCGACAATCAGGCATCCGGTGCCCAGGGCGTGGAGGCCGTGCCGGGCGCATCCGCAACCGGCGACCCGGAGTCCCTGCCCGATGCAACGGGCAATGCACACAAGACCCCGGCTGAACGCATGGCTGCGGCTGATGCTGCCGTCGCTGCGCTGCTTGACGGGGACGAGAAAAAGTAAGGAGGAACACTACAATGACTGAGCTGAACAAAAGACTGGGCAGCATGGATTATGACGGCCTGATTGCCGATATCTATCCTAAGCTGGTGGTCAGCGGCGGCACCATCCGTAAGCTGGCCGAGGCTGCCACCATCAAGCGTGGCACCATTCTGGCAAAGTCCAGCGGCACTTCCGGCGATGGCAAACTGGTGGTGCTGGGCACTGCGGCCACTGGCGACGAGGTGCTGACTGCCAACTGCATCCTGTGTGATGACGTTGAAGTCGGCACGTCCGATGATGTGACCGTCCCTGTGTACCTGACGGGCTGCTTCAACACCAACAGGTGCATTGTGGCCGACAGCTACACCATGACCGAGGCTGACAAGGATGCCCTGCGCGAGGGCGGCATCTTTTTCAAGGCCGCTGCACCGGCACTGTAAGGAGGATATATCATGCCTGCTGAACTGAATTTTTTTGATACCTACACCCTGATGGCCGTCTATAAGAGGGTCGTCCCCAAGAAGACTTTCTTCCGTGACCGCTATTTCCCGACCAGCGACGAGGACATCTTTGCGTCCAACAAGGTTCTGACCGAGTACATGGACGGCGACCAGAAGATGGCAGCCTTTGTTGCGCCTCGTGTCGGCGCAATTCCGCTGGAGCGCATGGGCTACGAGATCCATGAGCTTGAACCTGCATTCATCGGCATGAGCCGTGAGCTGTCCACCGACGACCTGACGAAGCGTGGTTTCGGTGAGGCTATCTATGCCAACAGCACCCCGGCGCAGCGTGCGGCCAAGCTGACCCAGAAAGACCTGGCAGATATGGATGCCCGCATCGTTCGCCGTGAGGAGTGGATGTGCGCCCAGACTATGCTGGATAACGGCTGCACCATGCAGGAAATGATCGACAACCAGACCAAGGGCGATACGAAGGTTGTGAAGTTCTACAACCCCGGCCACGAGAACGACCACATCTATGTCCCTGCTGCAAAGTGGAACGAGGAAGGTGGCAAGTTCTTTGAGGATGTTGCTGCCATGTGTGATATGCTGTCCAGCCGTGGTCTGGCTTCCGCAGACCTGCTGCTGGGTGCTGATACCTACAATGCCGTTCTGGATCTCGAAAAGGTGCAGCGCCTGCTGGACAAGAACTCTGGCATCATTGTGGGCCAGATTGAGGAGCAGCTCAGCCCGTATCATGGTGTGGTCTATGGCGGCACCCTGAACTTCAAGGGTCACAAGCTGAACCTGATTTCCGTTGACGAGACCTATGTTGACGATGAGGGCAAGGTGCGGCCTCAGTTCCCAAAGACCGATGCCCTGGTCACCGCTCCCGGCTGCGGCCACCTGATGTATGGTGCCATCACCCAGATCAACTACGGTGACACCAAGCATACCACCATCGCAAGCCGCCGCGTTCCGAAGTTCAGTCTCAATCAGGAGAACGACCTGCGCAAGACCATTCTCAAGGCCCGCCCGCTGGCTGCACCCCACAACTACTGCCCGTGGATCCGCGTCAAGAACGTGGTCGGCTAAGTCTGGCCAGAAAGGAGTATACCGATGCTTGTTGAGATTCTTTGCGGCGGCTATGGCTGCCGCACCAAGACGGGCATGCACTGCAAAGCCAGATCACCTACTGGGACAACTACAACCAGAACCTCGAAAAGCTGAACGAACGGGCGGCTGACATCGACGGTCTGAGTGAAATTATCGCCAGTTTTGCGGATGGCAGCAAGGAATCCGTCAATGCGATTGCCGGTATGGCCTCGGCCTCGGATGCTGATCTCGCCAAAATGGTTGAGAACTATGCTGCACTGAAAGAAGCGCAGGATACCACCAGCGAATCTATCGCCGACCTCAAGACCGGCATGAGCAATTCTATGGACGAAATCGCCAAGACCGTAGCCGATACCGTATCGGAAATGGACATGAGCGACGAGGCCACGAAAAGCGCCAAGGAGACGATTCAGGGCTTCATCGATGGCGCATCCAGCATGATGCCCCGTGTGCAGGAAGCCTATGCCAAAATCGCCTCGGCGGCCTCTACTGCGCTGGCAGGCTCCAACGAGCGCTACAATGTCAACCACGGAATCCCCGGATATGCTGTTGGTACGGAAGATGCGGCTCCCGGCTTTGCCCTCGTTGGTGAGCATGGCCCGGAGCTGGTCTACTTCAACGGCGGGGAATCTGTTCTGACGGCCTCGGAAACCAGACGGGAGATGGAGAGCGCAAGCGTTACCCCCATGAGCGCTGAGCTGCCAGAGAGCAACGGCTCCTCCTCAGCACGCAGCACGGTTCCTATATCGCTCTCGCCGGTTTACCATATCTCAGGTATATCTGATACTGCCGAGCTGCAAAACGTCCTGAATGCCCAGAATGACAGCCTGAGAGAACTTGTCCTCGAAATCGTGAAAGATGCAGAGGACGATGATTTCAGAGGGAGGTATGCATGAGTAAAACCTATACGACTGTGCAAGGCGACCGCTGGGACAGCGTGGCCTATAAGCAGCTCGGCAGTTGCGCCTATGCTCCCAACCTGATGGCTGCTAATCCGCAGCACTTGGGCTATTTTGTGTTCCCGGCCGGAATCGTTCTGACGCTCCCGGATACCGAGACACAAACCAGCTCTACCTTGCCCCCGTGGAAGAAGGTGGTCACATGAGCGACGAAAATACCGCCCGCCATGCCGAGTGTACTGTGGAGTTTGACGGCGTGGACATCACCAGCAGCATCAAGCCCTACCTGCTGTCGCTGACATTTACCGATAATGAGGAAGATGCCAGTGACGACCTGCAGATCAAACTCCAAGACCGGGAGGGCGTTTGGATGACCGACTGGCTCCAGAAGATGCTGGACGGCGATGTGTCGGCCGCATCTTCTGATGGCTACAAGGTTGGTGACGTGGTGCAGTTCCTTGGCGGTCCACACTACAAGGCATCTACCGACAAAAAGGCAAACGGAACACCAAAGGCTGGCCCGGCCAAGATCACCATCATCAAGCAGGGCGCGCTGCACCCGTACCATGTTATTCACACGGACGGAACGTCCCGGGTCTATGGCTGGGTCGATGCCAGCGAGATCTCCGGTAAATCTGGCGGCAGTTCTTCCGGTAGCAGTGAAGGTGGCCTGAAAATCCGGGCTACCATCACGGCCTGTAACTGGCACTCTGACGGAAAGGATGAGGCGCTGGACTGCGGGGAGTTTGAGCTGGATAGCATAAACGCATCCGGCCCGCCCGACATTATCACCATAAAGGCCACGGGGCTGCCCTATACCAGCCAGATCCGGCAGACCAAGCAGAGCAAGGGCTGGGAAAAGTACAAGTTATCCGGCATCGCCAATGAAATGGCGAAGAAGAACGGTATGAAGTCCCAGTTCCTTGCGAAAAAGGATCCTGAGTATAAGCGTGTGGAGCAGTACCGCTGCTCTGACATCGACTTCCTGTCGCAGTTGTGCCATGATGCCGGCTTGTCGCTGAAATGCACAGACGGCAAACTCGTTATCTTCGACCAGAAAGAATACGAGGGAAAAGATTCTGCATGGACTGTCACCAAAGACGACAAAAGCTATATCAAGTGGAGCCACACGCTCGGCCAGGCCGGAACGCAGTATGCGTCCTGCCGGGTGTCCTATGTTGGGCCGAACGGCAAGCCCATTGAGGGTATCGCCTACGTCAAGGACTACGATGCCAAGAGCAAAACCAACCAGCAGCTGGAAGTTTATGCCCCGGTCACGAGCAAGACCGAGGCCAAAGAACTGGCTGCCAAAAAGCTCCGGTTGCACAACAAGTTTGAGCGTCAGGTTGGCTTTACCTACCACGGCGACCCGGGCAAGGTTGCAGGCCTGACGTTTGAAACCAAGAGCTTCGGGCCGTGGGATGGAAAGTACATCGTGAAGCAGGCCAAGCATACCGTGACCGGCTCTGGCGGGTACACCACGCAGGTTTCCGGCCGTCATGTTTTAGGAGGGTACTGATGAACACCGCTGTTGACGTTCGCCTCGGTAAAGTCACCGATGTGAACAAAGAAAAGCGCCTTGTCCGCTGCAAATTTGAGGACACCGGCATCACGTCCGGCTGGCTCCCGGTGATGCAGCACTACAAAGCCATTGTCTATACGGAGTCAGCCGGCGAACACAATCACCAGTATATCCACCCCAGCCCCTACAACCTTGAGATCAAAACGACCATGGATGGCTCACGCCAGATTTGGGATGAGGAAGAAAAGGTCATCGGGGCGGACAACTCCACAAACCATCAGCACAAGTCCCATGTGGTGTGGTGGCTGCCGGCCATTGATGATACGGTGGTCTGCTTGTACCTCCCGTGCTTCAATGCTGATGGCTTCGTGCTGGGAGGGATTTATCCGTGATTGTCGGTTGCCTCGGAGACATCAGTTTTGCCGTGTTCGATAGCCATGTCGAGACCATCAAGAACATGGTGCAAAATGTATCTGCCAGATATACTACTCACCAGCGCGCCGGAGGCCCGGCCCTGACCGAGTTTACAGGCACCGATGCTCAAACAATTACGTTTGACATTGAACTGGCCGCATACCTCGGCGTGAATCCAACCAAAGAGCGGGAACGACTGCAAGAATGCGTCCTCAATGGGACAACGCTGCCGTTCGTTCTCGGCAATGTGGTCTATGGCAGCTATCGGTGGGTTATCAAATCTGTAAAATTCAAGACCCTGCACACAGACGCTTTCGGTACACCGACATGGATTACCGCAAGCGTTTCTTTGTTGGAATATCAGAGAGAATGAGGTGATTTTTGTGAGCAACTACTTGGTATCGGCAAACGACCTGACCACCATTTCCCTTGGGGAGCAGGATACCGTGACCAGCGTTCTGCAGAACATCGCCGTCATCCTGTCTACACCGAAAGGCACAGTGCCTTGCTACCGGGAATTTGGCATTGATATTGCGAACATTCTCGACCGGCCGGAAAATGTGGCGCAGCCTATGCTCTGCGCTGCCATCAAGGAGGCCATCGAGCGGTTTGAACCTCGTGCCACCTACATGGGGACTACTTTCAAGGAAGCCCCGGACACTCCCGGGCGGATGCTGCCCGTCGTGGAGGTGAGCATCAGTGCGTAAAACCTACGAGTTCGTGTCTACGGACATGGATGAGCTGGACAGGCTGCTTGTCGCAGGATATGAGCAGTTCTTTGGCAAAACTGTGATGCCCGGTAGCCCGGAACGGCTTTTCATTTCGTGGGTCGAAGATGCCATCATGTACGAGCGTGCCCAGAATAACTGGACAGGCTGCCAAAACTTGCCCAGCAGCGCAGAGGGCGAGTATCTGGATGGCCTGGCCGAGCTGTTCTATTTGCAGGAGCGCCCCAAGCCTACGGCGGCGACCTGCACCATGCGCTTTTACATCAGCGAGCCCCGCCAGACGGCGGTGCTGATTCCGGCCGGCACCCGTGTCACAGACGACAATGCAGCCCTGTACTGGGAAACCTCCGCAGACGAGTACGTTCCCATCGGCGCAACATACACGGATGTTCAGGTGACCTGCCAGACCGTGGGCACGGCTGGCAATGATTATGCTGTGGGGGACATCCACACCGCTGTTGACATCTACGACTACTACTCCGGCTGCTCCAATATCACGGTCAGCGCAAACGGTTCTGATGCCCCGGACGACGAGGAATTTTATGAGCTGATGCGTGACAGTCAGAGTGCATGGTCTGATGCTGGCCCAATCGGTGCCTACAAATACTTTGCAAAGAGGGTTTCCACGGAAATCGCAGATGTCGTTGCAAATTCGCCCAGCCCTGGCACGGTTTGCCTGTATGCCGTCATGAACGATGGCAGCGTGGCTGGCGAAGAAACCAAGCGTGCCATGGTTGCGGCCTGCTCACCGGATGAAATCCGGCCGCTGACGGACTATGTGATCTCCGGCGACCCGGAAGAAGTGCCCTATGATATCGACCTGACCTATTACCTGACCCGTGACGGAAGCATTTCCGCAAGTGAAGCTCAGTCCGGCGTGAATGAGGCTGTGCAGCGGTACATCCGCTGGCAGTCCGGCAAGATGGGCAGGGACATCAACCCTGACAGGCTGCGGTATCTGCTTCTTTCGGCCGGCATCAAACGTGTAGACCTCAAACAGCCCGCCTTTACTCCGCTGGAAGACGGTGCGCCATCCCTTGACCGCAACGACAAGGTTCCGCAAGTGGCAAAGTTGGGCACGGTGACGATAAAGAGCGGAGGGTATGAGGATGAGTAACCACGGCCTGACTGCTGACAACATGATGCAGCAGTTTCCGATTGCGCTCCAAAAAGACCCTAAGACGGTGGCTCTGGGACAGGCCATAGCCAAGGTGATGGAATCCCGGCAGGATGAAATCGACTCCCTGCGGATTTATACCCGCATCGACGAACTGCCCGAATGGCTGCTTGACATTCTGGCTCGTGACTTCGCCGTGGACTGGTACGATAGATCCTACACCCTTGAGGAAAAAAGAAAAACCATCAAGGACAGCTTCTATGTTCACCGGCACCGTGGCACAAAAGCGGCTGTTGAAAGAGCCATTTCTGCGATTTATCCCAATCCCAAAGTTTTGGAGTGGTTTGAGTACGGCGGCGATCCGTACCACTTCAAACTCCGTATCACGGTTGATTTCGCTGCAATCAATGAGGCCAAACATCAGCAGGTTTTGCAAAAAATCATCTGCTACAAAAATCTTCGGTCGCATTTGGACAGCGTCATTTACTACACGGAAACGGAGCCGAAAGCGTGCTATGTTGCAGCGATTCCCTGCGCCACAACGATGTCCTACACGGTTCTTATGCCGGGTGTTATCGAGCCGCGGGCAGTCAGCGCACACGCCTGCGCCGCTGGTGCGGTCAGCACAACTCGGATGAAAACGACCATTGCGCTGCCCGGAACTATCCACGCCAAGGCTGTGTCTGCACAGGCGCTTGCATCTGGCAGACCTGCGCAGACCTATGAAACCGTCACCATCAAGTTAGGAGGGAAATCGTTATGAGCTGGGAAAAATATGCATATACCAGCGCCGGTGCTGCGATGTTGTCCGAGTCCATTTCGGGCGGTGCGCTCACCATCACCCGTGCTGTAAGCGGCACGGGCACCGTTGACACCGACTTGTCCGAGGAAACGGCAGTCAGCGGTGATACCTATGAGCTTAAACTGCTGGGCATCGACACCGTGGAATATGAGGGTGAAAAAGCCCGCAAAGTTAGCATTTGGACGGGCGGTGCAGATAAGCCGTACTTCATGCACCAGATCGGTGTGTTTGGCCGCCTCAATGACGACCCGGAGGACACGCTGCTCTTTTTGATGCAGGACGATCGGGGCATCGAGATCCCGGCCATCGGTACTGCTGACCATGAATTCCAAATTGCTGTGTTGCTGGCCGTTTCGACCAAAGCCAATATCTCACTCACCGTTGACCCGCAGGTTGAAGCAATTATGCGGATGGTGCGAGAAATGGTGCTGAAGGAGATCTCACAGCACAACGATGCCCCGGATGCCCATGCCAAAATCATCACCGAAGCCGTCAGTACGGCCCTGAAAACGCTGGAAGAATCCGGCAAGGTCGTGAATGAGGAGCGCGTCAAGGAAATTATTTCCGGGCAGATTGGCGGAAAAGGTTCCGCCATCATTAAAGACATCACGATTCCCGCAGACGGTTGGGACTGGCAGCGGGAATCTGATGACGAGGAAATGCTGGGGATGGATGACTTCCGGTGGGTTGTCGATGTTGCAGTTGACGACGTGACGGAGGATATGTTCCCCAGCGTTGCCTTACATAAAGCGGCCCTTGAGGTCGCAAAGCGAGCTGGGCTGTGCCCGACAGTGCAGGCGAATGCCGGTGTCCTGCGCTTTTGGGCACGGAACGCCCCGGAAGCGGATATGGCCGCGACCGTGGCGCTGGTATCTCCCGGCGGGGCGAGTGGGGGCGGTTCGTCCTCGTATGTCCTGCCGGTTGCTACCGCTACCCGGCTTGGCGGCGTGAAAATCGGTTCTGGCGTTTCCGTGTCGGCAGACGGCACGATCTCCGCATCGACCAGCGGCATCACACAGGATGAAGTCGTCTCTGCGGCAGACACGGACAAGATGCTGGACGAGATTTTCCCCGCAGAAAGTTGAACGAAACACCGGCATAACAGGAGGCTTATATGGCAGACAACAAGTTTGTAACTCTCGAAGCTCTCAAATCCACTACGGTGCGCTTGCAGCAGGAATGGCTCAAGTCCATCTCCAAGGCGGGTCATGCCCGCTTTGAGGTGGCGGAAGCCATCCCTGACGCATCCGCAGCGCAGGAAAACATCCTGTATCTGGTGATGAACGCCAAGACCGGCCATTACGACATCTACGCCAAGGTCGGCGACAAGATGGAACTGCTGGATGATACCACCGTTAACCTGTCCGGTTACGTCCAGAAGGAAACCGGCAAGGGCCTGTCCACCAACGACTACACTACCGCCGAAAAGACCAAGCTGGCCGGTATCGCAGATGGCGCAAACAAGTACGTCCACCCCACCCACACTGCTGCTGCCAGCGGCCTGTACAAGGTGACTGTTGACGCTCTGGGCCATGTGACCGCCACCACTCCTGTGACCAAGGATGACATCACCAAGCTGGGCATCCCTGCGCAGGACACCACCTATGACAATGCCACCACCTCTGCCGCAGGTCTGATGAGCGCTGCGGACAAGACCAAGCTGGACGGCATGACCATTGCATCTGATGCTGATGTGACCGCTATGCTGACCGAGGTTTTCGGCGCATAGAACCAATTCGTGAACTCCTGACCTGTACAGTCATAAGGGCTGTTGTAGCTCTTCAAATAACGATGGTCAAGAAACCAGTTGGTAGCGTCCATCTCGTGTGCCTCGTCCAGCTTATCAGGCAGCTGAACAAGCTCCAGACGGCCGTCATAGTCGGCACAGATGATATGCACGTCAGGGACGGGGCGGTTATTGTAATTCCGGATCTCCCTCTTAATGGTTGCCGCCAAGTTTTTCACGGCAGCCCTCTTTTCGGCAGAGGCGGGAATGTCGCTCTGCATGAACATCAAGAGTGCATACGCATTCCGCAATCTCTCATTATCGGTAATACTGAACATGGTCATAACCTCCTCACTTCATGTTTTGGCGTTCCCACATCAGCCAGCGGTTCACTTCCTCGCCGGGCATGGACTTCGGCTTGCTGGTTCCGATGTACTCCCGCTCTCCGAAAATTTCCAGCTGCTCGATGTCGTCAGGCGACTGAGTGATAATCTTTGCCGGCCAATCGCACCCGCCGGGGATCTCAATGCGCCACAGGTATAGGTTGTCGTCAAAGTAGAAATCGTTCGGGATGTACCGCTCTTCTGCATCGGTGCCCTCGATGTCCCGGATGTATTTTCCGAGGGCACCGACAACCTCCAGCCGGGTGGGAGCCTTGTCGCGGTCATTCATATCGTACAGCTTGATATCGCAAGCTGTTCTGTTGCGGAAGGAAACCTCGGAAATGGTGCCAGTGTATTTGTAGAGTTTCATGTCTTAGACCTCCTTGACTTCCACGGTCTTGAGACTGCCCTCGATGTAGCCACGGCCACGCAGATGTTCGCAGCTCCAGCAGAAACCGATTGCTCGCTCACGGATGAAGTAGGCGGTATGGTCCGCACGATCCTCATTGAATGCGGCGTGGATTTCTTTTGCCCGCTCGTCTTCCACCAGAATAGAGGCACTGGCCTCGCCGATTTCGCCGTTCTGACCGTGCTTCATGTCCTTGGAATCGTAAGTAAAGATTACCTTTTTCATTGTTTTGCCCTCCTCAGTGCAGCTGGGCGCTGTGCTGGTTGTAGGTGACGGTATACACGCCGCTCTGCTTGGCGATCTGGATGTTGCTCACCACGACACGCTTCAGGCCGAACTTCCGGCGAACGAATTCCTTGACCAGCGGAGAAGCCTTTTCGGGAAGGTGCTTCTTGATGCGGCAGTCACGGCGGCAGTAGCGCTCGAAGCGCTTTTCATCGGCTGCGGTGGCCTCCTCTCGCGTTCCGTAGAACACGGAATCGTCGCGGTTGCTGCTCAGCTTGTAGAACTTCTCGCAGGAGATGACATCCAACCGGTTGTTCCAGATGACATCGCCGCGCTGGTTATCGTTGGGCTTGACGTTGTCAGCGGCGATGCCGACCACGAGCTTCAGACCTTCCAGCTGGTTGTAATCTTCCCATTCGGTGAAGCTGTCCAGCAGAACGCGGACAATCTGCTTACCGTCGGTCAGGTCGATGTGAGCGATCTCGCCCTGACTGCCGGACATCGAAGCGGTGTTGATGATATAGCCCTGTGCGATGTAGCTGCTGACAGTCTCGGTGAACTTGCGGTTAATATCGATGTACTTCATTGTGTTACCCTCTTGTCTTTCTGGCCTTACTCTGTTAAAATAGAGGGCGGCCGGGGTAAGGCTCCCGGCTCGCCGTTGGTTCGGTGTTGAAGATCAGTTGCTTTGGACGGTGGCTGGTCTTCTTTTTTACTCTTCCATTCACCTCACTCCTTTCTGTAAGGGGCTTTCGCTCTCTGCCTTACGTCTTTATTATACAGGATTTCCTTTATGCTGTCAAGGTTTTTCTTTAAGGTTTTCCTAAATTTTTCAATTTTTTTCTTGACAGAATAAAGGAAAATCTATATAATGAAGCTGAGGTGATAAGTATGGAATTCTCCACGAAAATCAAAATGGCTGAGGCTGTGGCCAGAATGAAAGAAGCTGAACTTGCCCGGCAAATCGGCACTACACCGCAGGCGTTCAACCAGCGGATGAAGACCGGGAAGTTCAAATACGAGGAGTTGGAGCAGATTGCAGCCGCCCTTGGCGCAGAACTGATTGTCAACTTCCGATTTCCGGATGGAACCGAGGTATGAAAAAAGCCCGGACGAATAAACGTCCGGGCAGGGGAGAGGTGCTTACTTTTTGCGGTTCTTGCTCACCGTTTTCGGGATTCGCCGGACCTCTTTTACTCTGCGCACCTCATTCGGCTCATAAATAAGTAAGTCGCTGAGTGTGCAGTCCAGAGCTTCACAGATAAGGTCGAGGTCATCCAGATTGACCCGATCGGAGAAGTCATGGTACATTTCGTTGATGGTCTGGCTGCGGATCCCGGTGGCGCGAGCAAGCTCGCTCTGCGTCATCCGCCGTTCGCCAAGGCGGGTGGACAGCATAATCCTAATCATAGCCTGTATCTCCTTTGCCAAGAATTTTACCGATTTGAAACCGGCTTGTCAGGGTTTTGGCAGAAAAATACAGATTCCGGCAAATTCTTCCGAAAAATGGGCGAAAACAACAAAAATCCTCGGTTCTCACATTTACAAAAGAGCCGAGGATTTTTACCATTGTTCAACGAGTCGGTATCTCGCAGCACAGGACGAACACACTTCCGACCATCTGAATGGTTACATTGGAACGGAGCGTTCGTACAGCCTCACTTCCGCTGCATAAAAAATGGCCCCAAGCCCATGCTTGGGGTCATTTTTTATCTTGCGGAGAAGAGGGGTCGAACAGCACGGCCGCCCGCAGGCGGCAAGCAATCAGCCCGGCAATCTCGAGGAGAGTCTGCCAGCGCGGCTTGACGAACACCCACAGAATCCCTATACTATAAGGAGTAGAAGAAGCAAGTAATAAACAAGAGAAGGGACTGTGTAAATCCCCTTATGCTGAAAATCGCATTCTGTGACGACGAAACCGCAGAGATCGCGCAGCTGGAAGAGCTGCTGGAAGAATATGCTGCTGCCCGCGGGCAGGAATTTGTCCATACATCCTACCAAAGCTCGGTGGAGCTGATGGCAGACATCGAGAAGGGCAAACGCTTCGACATCATGCTGCTGGATATTCTGATGCCGGGCGAGAACGGGATGACGGCGGCCCGGGAGGTTCGGGAGCACGACACCAACGTAAAGATCATCTTCCTCACCGCAAGCCCGGAGTTTGCGGTGGAGTCCTATGCGGTGGATGCGTGGTATTACCAGCTCAAGCCCATCCGGCAGGAGGACTTTTTCCGCCTGATGGACTCGGCCTGCGCCGCCTGCAGCAAAGAACAGACCCACAGCCTCATCCTCCGCAGCAAGAGCGGCATCGTCCGGGTGGAGCTGGAAAAGCTGGTCTACTGCGAGGTGATGGGCAGGACGTTCACGTTCCACCTGAACAGCGGGGTCGTGCTGGAGAGCATGGGTCGGCTGGACGACCTCTGCGATCAGCTCATGCCCTACCCGAACTTCCTCCGCCCCCACCGCTCCTTCCTTATCAATATGGAGTATATCGCCAACATCGCAGCCCGCTCCATCACGATGCAGAACGGGGCCGAGGTGCCGCTGCCCCACGGAAAATATTCGGAGCTGAAAAACCGCTACCTGAGCTATATTTTTGACAGAAAGAAGGCGGTCCTGTAATGAACGTGCTTACCGTGCCGAACGGCATCGTCGTGGCCCTGTTCGGCATCGTGCTCTCGGCATCCTTCTGCGACATCTGCTGGACGAAACGGAACCGCATCGTGCTGGCAGTCGATACAGCCGCCATTCTCCTGCTGCAGGGGGCCATCACCTTCGGGGCAAGCTGGGATGCGATGCAGGAGCTGTATCCTTTTACGACCCATCTGCCCCTTGCCGCCGTCCTCGGCGTCCTCAGCGGAGATTGGCTCTGGCCCGCCATCTCCGTTTTTGCAGCATACCTGTGCTGTCAGCTCCGGCGCTGGGCGGCGCTTCTGGTGGTCGCGCTGATGCCGACCCCCGCCGACTGGCTGCAGCCTGCCATTGAGATGCTGGTCACATTGCCGCTTCTGGCCGCCCTGCTGCGCTATATCGCGCCGTCGGCCCGCAGCTTTGCCCATTATCCGCGCTCCATGCAGCTGCAGTTCGGCGTGGTGCCGCTGGCAGGCTACCTTTCTGACTATGTGACCCGTATCTATACGAGTCTCCTCGCCGACGGGAATCAGGCAGCGGTGGAGTTCATGTTCTTTGTGAGCAGCGTGATGTATATCGTTTTCATCTTCCGGTTCTCGGCAGAGGAGCGCACCCGCGGCCAGCTGGAACAGACCCGGAACAACCTCAA
>OFSD01000747.1_pt1 | contig 25281 bp, 33 predicted proteins | sample 1543191 | NCBI WGS metagenome assembly OFSD01 (sample SAMN04209221, study PRJEB22552) | human gut metagenome | biome: gut; material: feces | host: Homo sapiens | place: USA: Oklahoma
ATCAGCGAGTCCGGCCTGTACAACGTCATCCTGCGCAGCGATAAGCCAGAGGCCAAACCCTTCCGCAAGTGGGTCACGGCCGTGGTGCTGCCCAGCATCCGCAAGAACGGCGGCTACATTGCCGGGCAGGAGGAGCTTTCCCCGCAGGAACTTATGGCAAAGGCCCTGCTGGTCGCGCAGAAGACCCTAACCGACCGCGATACCCGAATCAAGGAGCTGACGGCGCAGAACCAGATCATGCAGCCGAAGGCCGAGTATTTTGATGAGCTGGTGGCCCGGAACCTGCTGACCAACTTCCGCGAAACTGCCAAGGAGCTGGGTATCAAGGAGAAGTACTTCGTAGGCTGGCTGTTGGAACACAAGTACATCTACCGCGACCAGAAGAACAAGCTGATGCCGTATGCGGCAAAGAACAACGGCCTGTTCGAGGTGAAGGAACGCACGGGCCGGCACAACGACTGGGCCGGGACCCAGACGCTCATCACCCCGAAGGGCCGGGAAACCTTCCGCCTGCTGTGTAAGGAACCGCCTGTTTTACCGCAGTTCACCGCATTGTAAACCGACATCAGGGCGATTGTAAACCAGAAAAGAACCGTTTTTCCACCGCAATCACCGAAATGGTCGGAAAACGCAAAGCCCGAAATTGGCTGTTTTTGGAATATATCCACCTGTTTTTGGATAAATATTCAAAAATGGCCGAAAACAGGCCAAAATCCGCAGGAACGTCCACCGGACAATCCGGCGGAGCGTCCGACTATAACCGTACCTTACCCAACCAAACCGTAACCTGTTGTCAAATTTTCACTTCGTTCAAATTTGCCAACGGTGCGGGCGCGGGACCGAGTGTCAGGCAGGGGCTTTTCGCAACTGCCGCAAATAAAGCCATCTAGCGGCTTTCAAACCTCGGACACAAAATTATCCCACAAGCACATTTGGGACATTTCCCGGCACTCATCAGAAGTTCTCAGAGGGCATTAAGCCATAATCTCAACTGCGGCGGTGCAAATCGCCGCTTTTTTGCTGTTCGGAACCAGAAAAGGAGGCGAAAACAGTGAATGATACCGTCCACGGACACATGGTACAATACCTGCTCCGCCACCGCTTCGGCAGTCACGATAACCTGATATGCAAATATTCATCCAAGTACCCTGTGCAGGCGGAACGCGAGTTCCAGCGGCTCACCAATGCCTACATCCGTATCTTGAACGAACTGCTGAAGGAGTATCTGCCGGAGATCAGGGACGCGGCCCGCGCAGAGCGTGAAGCTGGTCAGCGCCATGATGACGCTTCAGACCTGATTGCAAAGGTCAAAACGGTTTTCTCCAAGATGACCGTGGAGCTGGAGCGGCGCACCTCTATGTTTGGCCTGCGCAGCAAGATCGAGTCTATGGCAAAGCTCACGCGGAAGTTGAGCATCCGGGAGTGGAAGAAGGCCGTCAAGTCTACGCTGGGCATCGACCTGATGGATGACTACTACACCGGCGAGCTGTACAGAACGATGATGGAACGCTGGGTCGAGGATAACGTGGCGCTCATCAAGACCATCCCGCAGGAAAGTCTGGGGCGTATGCGCCAGATCGCGCTGGAGGGCTATCGGAACGGCGAAACCACGACGGCCATCGTCAAGCAGATTCAGCGGACGTACAGCGTAGACCGGCGGCACGCCCAACTGCTTGCCCGCGACCAGATCGCCAAGCTGAACGGTGACATCACCCAGCAGCAACAGCAGGATGCAGGCGTGGTGGAGTACGTCTGGTCAACCTCTGGCGATAGCCGCGTTCGCCCAAGCCATGCTGCGTTGAACCACAAGCGGTTCCGCTGGGATGACCCGCCGGTGGTCGATGAAAAGACCGGGCGGCGCTGTCACCCCGGCAAAGACTACCAGTGCCGCTGCTGCGCACTGCCGGTCTTCAACATCAAAACCGTTGACCTGCCGGTCACGAAAGGGGGCGATGGCCGTGGATGAAACCATCCTGTAAGACCTGAGAGGGGAGTTGTTCAACATGGAAAACGATATGAAGGTTCAGCGCTTTGACAGCCTGCCGCTGGATGCCACCTATTTCACAGATGAGGGCTACCTTGTAGACCACCCCATCGTGACATCGGTGGGCATTTTTGTTTATCACAACCCGGACGGTTCCGAGCGCCGGGAGCTGCGGTTGCCTGAAGAAGTCTTTGCTGAAAAGAGCCTTGCGTCCTACAAGGGGAAGCCCATCATCGTAACGCATGATGCTGGCTACGTTGACACCGACAACGTGAAAGAGGAGAGCATCGGCACGATTTTGTCGGAGGGCTACCGGGACGGCGATGATGTCCGTGCAGAAATCATCATCCACGACACCGACAGCCTGAAGAAGTACAAAATGCGTGAGCTGTCCTGCGGCTACAACCTGCGTCTGGACGAAACGCCCGGTGTCTGGGAGGGGCAACCCTATGATGCCATTCAGCGGGACATCGAAATCAACCATCTTGCCCTTGTCGATAAGGCGAGGGCTGGTGAACAGGCCCGGCTCAACATTGATGGGCAGGGCCACGACTGCATGAAAGGAGAAAAACTGAACATGGAAAACACCACCAAGAGAACTGATAGCGCTCCCACCCCGGAGGAGCTGGCCGCTGCTGTGGAGGCGTTCAAGAAACGCCGTGCAGAGCGTTCTGGTGCTGCGGCTGACGGCGGTATTACCGCAGAGCCGCCTGCGCAGACCGCCGGTGCTGCTGAAGGCGAACAGCCGGATGCAGTTCAGCAGGTCAAAGACCGCCGTGACCGCCGCGATTCTGAGAGCGACCCGGCAGATATGCCCGGCGCAATGGGCGTGATCGCGCAGCAGGACGAGGACATCGACACCCTGCTGGGAGTTATCGACGTTCTGAAAGCTGCTGGTACAACCACTGATGGCGCTGAGGGCGACTGCGGCGGTACTCAGACCGATGGCGACGGCGATGAAGGCAACGCCGATGAGGGCGGCGACGCCGCGCAGGATAAGAAAGACCACGCAGACTCCGCCAATGACTTCCGCGAGCTGCTGCGCGTTGTCCGTGTCGGCGACCGCCTGAACATGGATGGTCTGGAAGCCATGAGCGTCAAGGATGCCAAGAAGGCCGTTCTGGGCAAGCTGAAGCCCACCCTGCATCTGGACGGCAAGAGCGCCGCCTACGTCAACGCAGCGTTTGACATGGCCGTTTCCGAGATGAAGGAGCGCAAGGATACCAACTATCAGCGTTCCCAGATGATGCACGGCGATGGCAAGCCCCCTGTGAAGCAGACCAGCTCCGCTTCCGAGGCCCGCCAGCGCATGATCGACCGCAGAATGAAGAAGGAGGAAAAGTAAGATGGGTGTTCAGAAAACCTACGGCTATGCAACCAGCAAGGGCGTTGCAGGTGGCATCTACGATATGTTCCACTACCCGGTGGACTCCCGTTTCAACGAGGAGGCGACCGGCAAGCTGCATTTCGGTGTTGGTGTTGTCACCGGCAAGGTTCCGGGCAGCAGCGTTGCGCTTCCGACCAGCGCAAGCACTGCTGATAACTTCGAGGGTGTTGTCATCAACGGTTTCGACCGCCAGCAGGATTTGGAGGGGAAGCTCTACGTCCTGAACAACCAGAACGTCGGCGTCATGCGCTGTGGCCGCGTTTGGGTACGTCTGGCGACCGGCGCTGCACCCGCCTATGGTGATGCCCTGCACATGATCGTGGAAGGCGATGAGGCAGGCTGCTTCGCAAAGGAGGGCGGTATCGCAATTCCCGGTCGCTTCATCGGTGCAGCCAGCAATGGCGTTGCGCCGGTGGAGCTGTACGGCGTTCCTGCCGCAAGCGGTGCTGACGGTCACGCTGCCTCCACCGATGATGCCAAGCCTACTGTCTGAGAGAAGGAGGACAAAATCAGATGAACACTAACCAGAAATCCATGAGATACGACCAGAACGACTACGATGCTCTGCTGCACTCCAAGATTCCGGCCGCTCTGGTCGAAACTCCGCAGATGAACTTCGATGATGCCAGCGATGCCTCCGTGTTCTTCGCCCGCGAGCTGGATTACGTCAAGTCTCAGTCCTACGATGTGGAGTACCCGGAGTTCACCGCGCTGAAGTTGTTCCCGGTGTCCAGCGAGATCAACCCCGGCGCCGAGACCGTCACCTACTACAGCTACGATAAGACCGGTATGGCGAAGATTATCAGCAACTACGCCACCGACCTGCCCCGTGCTGATGTGAAGGGCAAGCCCACCACCGCCATCATCAAGTCTCTGGGCGACAGCTACGGCTACTCCATTCAGGAAATGCGTGCCTCTGCTATGGCAGGCAAGTCGCTGGATGCCCGTAAGGCAGAGTCCGCCCGCTACCAGATCGACTACCTGAACAACAAGATCGCGTGGAACGGCGATGCCGAGACCGGTCTGCGCGGCGTTCTGTCCAAGGACAACGATGTGCCGCTGTACGTCCCTGCGACCGGCGCAAAGGGTTCTACCAAGTGGGCAGACAAGACCGAGGACGAGATTCTGGCCGACATCACCGGTATGCTGAAGCAGGTCGCCCGCACCACCAAGAAGGTGGAGAAGCCGGACACTCTGGCGCTGCCGTCCGAGGCGTATATCGAGATTCAGAACCGCCGCATCGAAAGCACCGCCACCACCGTGCTGAAGTACGTTCAGGATAATATCAAGGATATTGCCCGTATCGTCTCCTGCCCGGAGCTGGACCCCGACAGCGTGGATACCAACCCCTATGCGGCAGAAAGCGATGGCAAGGGCGTTGCACTGCTGTTCAAGAACGACCCCCGCAAGTTCACCATCGAGAACCCGCTGTCCTTTATGCAGTATCCCGTGCAGCCTGAAGGTCTGGAGATGGTCGTTCCCTGCGAGGCCCGCACCGCAGGCGCTATCATCTACTACCCCATGTCCATGCTGATTGCTACTGGCATCTGCTGATTCACCCGTGGAGCTGCCGTACGTTTGTGCGGCGGCTCCTATCTTTTTGTAAAGGAGCCATGATATGAAACTGAAGAATATCGGAAACAAAATCATCAGCATCGGCGCTACCGTGATCCTGCCGGGTGAAACCAAGGAAGTCACCGGCTATGATGACAACGAGATCGTGAAGTTCTTCATCGGGCAGGGAAACCTATCCGAGGTCAAGAGCCGCACTGCTGCAAAGGAGAAATAAGTCATGGAGGATGCCGTCAGAATTTTCAGGCTGGTTGCCACCGAGTTCGACGTGCTGAACGATGAGACCGTTGAGGAATGGCTGAACCTCACAGCGCCGCTCATCAGCAAGAAGGTGTTCGGGAAGCTGTATGACCAAGCCATCGCACTCCTGACGGCACATCGCCTGAAAATGGCCGGCTATGGCGATAACCAGTACGGCAGAGTGGGCGACGCTCTGCGCGTTGGAAGCTACACTGAAGGCGAAACATCTGTCAGCTTCAACGTAAATCAGGGAACCAATCTGATGGCAGATGCCGAACTGGCGCTGACTCCCTATGGTCTGGAGTACCTGACGCTGCGGCGGTTGGTCGTGATCTCGATTCGTTCTGCGGGTGAATGCCGATGACCGGCGGGTGGGACCGGTTGACCCCGGAGGGGGAGAAGTTCTTCCGGCAAATTGATGAGCTTCAGGACAAGGAAGTTTTTGTTGGATTTCAGGCTGGCAAGGTCACAGACGACCGGGGCGTTGATATGGCTCAAATAGCTATGTGGAACGAACTGGGAACTTCGACCGCGCCGTCCCGGCCATTTCTGCGCAAGAGCGTTGATGAGAATGCTGACCCCATCAATGCCATGTGCGCACAGCAGCTAAAGGCTATTACTGCTGGCGGAACGGCCGAGCAAAGCCTGAAGCAAATTGGTGTATTCGGCGTGGGCTTAGTTCAAGAGAAAATCGAGAGCGGCAGCTATGAACCGAACGCGCCCTCCACCATCCGCAAGAAGAAATCGGACAAACCGCTGATCGACACCGGCAGAATGCGGCAGTCCGTCAAATACGTCATTCGCAAGAAAGGAAGTGGTTGATATGGGGCTGGGCATTTTTCGCAGAGCATTTGTTGTGCGTCGCTTCGGCGAGGAGAACATTGTCGATGGCTATGGGGTTTCCGGGTATAAAGACTTCATCACGTCCCTGAATGTTCAGCCGCTCTCCAAAGATGAGCTTCAGGCGCTCCCGGAAGGTGAGAACACCGTAAAGCGCATGAAGGCTTTCGGTGATCTCGTTTTCCATACCGCAGACCGCTCTGCCGGCCGCAGAGCCGACTGGCTTTTCTATCAGGGGCGGATGGACCCGGAAGGACACTGGTATGAATGTGTCAGCTCGCTGGGGTGGGACCACACGATGGTGGGTCACTGCCGCAGCGAGTTTGTTCAGGTTTCAGCAGCAGAGGCCAACCGTATGCCGCGCCCTGAAATCCGAGCAGATGGGAAAGGTGGGTATTGCTGCGTATGACGCTTTCTGAACTGAAGAAGCTGCTTGTGCAGCTCACCCAAACGTACTTTGCTGAAGCAACCGTGACGTATGCCAAGCAGAGCTTTGTAGCAAAGCCCGGCAGTCCGCTGGTCACGCTGACCACCGGCTCCGTCAACCGGTCGAGAAACCCGCCGGTCAAAATCATTGAAGGCACACCGGTAGCCTTTTATCCTGCATCTGTTCCTGTGCAGATTGATCTGTTCACGCATGGCAGGCAGGAAGAAGTGGCACCGGGCTTCACCCCCATTGCCGAAAACACGGCTGAAGATGATATGCTGGCCTTTGAGAGTTTCCTGAACTCCCCGTTCGTAACACAGTGGTGTCACCAGCATGACATCGCCATTGTCGTTCCTACGGCAGTTCAGGATTTGACCGATTTGGTGCATGATACCAACTACGAGTTCCGGGCAATGCTGGAAATCGCGGTTTATTTCACCATGACGGCCATCGGCATTACCGGAACGCTGGACATCGACAGCGTGAAGCATTCCGATGGCGAAGATGACATCCAAGCTGATGATGTCATCAACATTGAGCCGCAGGTAACCCCGACACCCAGCGGCGGCGGCAGTTCGGAGATGACTGCCCATGAGGGCGAATATTTCACGAATGCCGAGATAAATAACCGACCTGCAAAGGAGGAAAAAGATATATGAGCAATAGCCTCGATAGGATTTGTACCGTTGACATCTCGCTGGCGTCCCCCATCTCCAACGATGCCAACTTCGACAATATCCTGATTCTGGGTCCTGCCCCTGCAAATCCGACTGGGGATGTACCCGCCATCGGCGTGTACAACAGTCTGGAGGAGCTGACGGCGCTGGGCATCGCTGCCACCGGTGAACGCACCGACCCTGTTGGCGTGGCTGCACGGGTGGCTTTTTCGCAGTCTCCCAGACCCCATGAGGTGTACGTCGCCTTCATGGACAACATCGTGGACAAGGAGAGCGAAGACCCCGCATTGCAGACCGTAAGTGCTGTTCTGGAGAGTGCGCTGGCCGTCAATGGCTGGTACTGCATCTGCCCGGTCGGCCTGACGGATGAAAAGGTCAAGGAAATCATCCAGTGGACCGAAACCCAGAACAAGCTGTGCGGCTACATCGACAAGGATCCGGATAAACCCATTGTGGATGCCGGCCTTTATCTGCGTAGCTTCCCGTTCTTCCCGAAAGAAACGGCAGACCAGTTGGAGAACGACATCCCGGCTGAGAACCTGTACGGCATGGCTGTAGCTGCGGCCGTCAAGGCGATGAACTACCACGCCGGTCAGGAAACGTGGGCGCTGATGCCGCTTGCGACCGTTTCTCCTGCAAAGCTGACTAGCACGTTTATCAAGAAACTGGAGGCTGCAAATTTCAACTACGTCATTACCGTGGCATCCAAGAACATCACACAGGGCGGCAAGACCGGCGGCGGTGAGTGGATTGATGTTATCCGCTTCCGCGACTGGCTCCAGAACGATATGCAGGTTCGTGTCGTGAACCTGCTTATCGTCAACCCGAAGATTCCCTACACCGACAACGGCATCGGCCTTGTTGAGAACCAGATGCTTGCATCCCTGAAGGACGGCCAGAAGTACGGCGGCATTGCTCCTACGGAGTATGATGCAGACGGTAATGCTATTCCGGGCTACACCACGTCTGTGCCGCTGGCAGCAGACCTGACCAGCACCCAGAAGGCATCCCGCATCCTGAAGGACTGCAAGTTCTCTGCCCGCATTGCTGGTGCTATCCATGTGGTAGAAATCAAGGGTTGCCTGACCTACGAGAATCTGTAAGGGAGGGAAAGTAAATGTCCAGCAAGATCAAGACCTACAACCCGAAGGAAGTTATCGTCACCTGTGGTACGCACATTGTCACCGGCTATGCAGATGACAGCTTCATCAGCATTGAGCCGAACGGCGATGGTATTACCAAAAAGACCGGCTGTGACGGCGAAATTGCCCGTTCAATTTCGCCGGACAACACCTACAAGGTCAAGCTCACCCTGTTGCAGACCAGCGACAGCAACTCGTACTTCTCCGGTATGGTCGATCTCGACCGCGACACCGGCAACGGTCTGTTCCCGATTCTGATTAAGGACCTGAAGGGCGGTCTGGTGTTCAGCACGGAAGCTGCATGGTGCGTGAAGAAAGCTCCCGTCACTCGCGGCAAAGAGACCAACAACCGCGAGTGGGAGCTTGACACCGGCGATGCGGCCCTGAAGGAGTAAGGAGGACGCCGATGAATAATCTGAAGCAGCTCGAAACCCGCGAAGTAAACGTGGGTGAAAACATCTTCTACATCCGTCCGCTTCCGGCGTTCAAAGCGGCGAACATGACCGGCGAACTGGCAGCGCTCGTTCTGCCGCTCGTATCTGGCCTTGCACCGATGCTGTCTGCCGTGGATACGGAAAAGGAGGGTAACGGTCTGCTCGACATCAAGGTAGAAGATGCAGCTCCCGCGATTGCGGGGGCTTTCTCTTCGCTCGATGGCGATAAGGTCGAGAAAATCCTGAAGCACCTGCTGATTGCGGGCAGCAACATCTCGGTGGAGCAGCCGGGCGAAAAGGTGCGCCTGCTTACAGAAGACCTTGCCAACGAGGTGTTCTGCACCGATGTGCAGGATATGTTCATTCTGGCGTTTGAGGTCATCCGCACCAACTACAACGGTTTTTTCAAGAAGCTCGGCGACCGATTTGGCAAAGTCGCCGAGTGGGCGGAGAAGACGATGGCCCGGGCCCGGAACGCTACGGCGACCTCGACCTCAGCGGCTTCACAGAGCTTGAGCTGAGAATGTACATCCTCATCAAGGCCCGGTTGGCATCCATGTGGGAGCTGAAGAACTGCTATACGCTGGACGAAGCTCTGAAGCTCTATGCACTGTACCGCATGGAGCAGGACGTGGAAGCTGGCCGGGTAGAGGATATAGCTAAGGAGGTGAGCTGACCGGTATGACCATACGCGACATCGGTATCCTGTTTGGCTACAAAGTCGATCAGGCCTCCGAGCAGAAGGTAGAGGGCAGCATCAAGTCGCTGAAGTCGATGGCCTCCAAAGTTCTCGGCGCGGTCGGCATCACGCTGTCCGTCGCGGGCATCAAAAGCGCCATTGATGGCTGCGTTGAGGTGGCATCCTCCATTGAAGAGATGCAGAACAAGTTCGATGTTGTCTTCGGCGATATGCGGAATGAGGTCGATAAATGGGCGCAGGAATACTCCGATGCCATTGGCCGCAACAAAAACGACATCAAGACCTACCTTGCCGATCAGCAGAACTTGCTGGTCGGCTTTGGCATGACCCGCCAAGCTGGCGCTGAAATGGCCGAGCAGATGACCTCGCTGGCCCTCGACCTTGCCTCGTTTGGTAACATGGACGAAACAGCGTCCGTAAACGCCATGACGAAGGCTGTCATGGGCGAGTCTGAAGCCGCCAAGACGCTGGGCGCGGTCCTGAACGACAGCACCAGAGCGCAGGCGATGGCTACGCTGGGCCTGAAGGGAACCTACGATAAGTTGGACCAGCTCACGAAGATGCAGGTCAACTATCAGGCCATCCTCCAGCAAAGCCCGGATGCCATTGGCGACTGCCAGCGCAGTCTCGACAGCTACGAAAGCACCAAAAAGCGGTACATCGCCAAGCTGAAGGAAATCAAAACGATAGTCGGCCAGTTCTTCCTGCCTACCTATCAGAAGATTCTGAGCATTGGTGCAAAGGGTCTGACGATGATTCGTGACTGGCTCCAGAAGCTCACCGACCTTACGGATAAGCTGGGCGGCTCACAGCGTGTGCTGTCTGTTCTGGCTGCGGCGTTCACGGCCATGCTCGTGGCGATGAACCTCAAGAAAATCGGAGCGGCCATAAACGGTTTTACGAAGCTGGCGCGGGCAATAGGGTTGGGCCACGGAAAGGCGCTGGCCTTTTTTGCGGTCTTCCTGCTGCTGGCCCTCGTGATCGAGGACTTCATCTCGTTCATGCGGGGCGACAAAAGCCTGCTCGGAACCATGCTCGAACGAGCTGGCGTAGACTGCGAAAAGCTGCGCCAGAACATCGTCGGAGTATGGACGAAGATCAAGCAGGCCATCGGCTACATCGGCGAAGGCATCCGTAATGTGGTTGTTCCCATATTTGAGGGCATCCGAACTGCGGCGGTGGTGGCGTTTGAGGAGATACAGCAAGCCGTAGCCAAGGTGGCCCCCGGTATCGCTCAGTTCTTCAAGGAATTGTCGAGCGGGAAGGTTGATAAGAAAAAATGGACAGACATCGGTGAATCCATCGGCAGAATTGCCGTGGGCGTGGTGGCTGTCATAGCCGCTGTCAAGGGCATCTCGGCTATCTTTGGCGTGATTACAACCGTTATTTCTGTTGTGAAAGCGGTCATTTCTGTTATTAAGCTGGCCTTTGTTGTTGTAAAGAGCATCATCACCGTTATCAAGGTGGTCGGTGCGGTAATCTCTGTTCTTGCCAGCGCCTTCGGCCCGGTCATTCTGGCAATCGCCGCTGCAATCGCAATCGGCGTTTTGCTGTGGAAGAACTGGGACAAGATTCGTGAGGCGGCGGGCAATCTGCTGGAGGGCATCAAGACCACGATTGGCAATGTCCGCAATGTCATTGTGTCGGGGTTCCAAGCTGCTATCGACTGGATAACATCCCTCCCGGCTGAGGCTCTGAAGTGGGGGTCCGACATCATCGACGGCATCGTATCGGGCATCCAGTCTGCGGTAGGTCGTGTAGGCGAGGCTGTAAAAGGCGTAGCCAATAAGATTAAGTCGTTCCTCGGCTTCTCGGAGCCGGAGAATGGCCCCCTGAGCGACTTCCACACCTATATGCCGGACATGATCGACCTGATGGCATCGGGCATCACTTCCGGCAAGAAGAAGGTGAAGGATGCACTGGAAGGTATGACCGGCGAAATGTCGGTTATTGCCAAGGCCAATGTGGTTTCCAAAGCCACCGGGCGAGGCGCAACCGGCGGAACGACCGGCGGGCGCACTGTGACCCAGAACGTAAACATCAACAACCAGTTCAACGGCGATCGTGCCGGGCAGCAAAAGAGTTCTGAGGCTATGGATAAGGCCGCAGGCGATGCTACCGGCGAGATGGCTCGTGCGCTGGCATTTGCAAAGTAGGTGAGAGTACATGGCAAGAGCAAAACAGCCCGTCAGCGTCGCTGACATCGAGTTTGATGCCCTGATCGATTCCGAAGAAGGCTATGAAGCGGATGTGCCTGAGTACCCGACCGAAAAGGGCTTTAGTGTAAGCGACACCATCGTGCTGAAAGCCGACACCCTGAATATGACGCTCTATGTGACCGATACGCCGGTGACATGGCGGGAGCGTACAGGCTCCGGCCCCGGAAAGACGGAGGGCGTTGTTCGTCGTCTGAAGGACTTGTATTTCGCCAAGAAGGTTCTCGAAGTCACGACCACTGACTGCGTGTATTCCAACATGGTGATTACAAGCATGAACATCAAGAAGTCTGTGGAGGTCGGCTACGCCCGTGAGATTCCGATAGCCTTCAAGAAGATCGAGATGACGGAAACAGCCACCGCAGAAATCCCGGCCAGCTACGGCAAGTCGGGCAAAACAGCAAAAGCCGCTGGAAAAGCAAGCACCACCGCCGCAAGTACGGCAGGAAGCAGCTCGTCCGGCGGCTCCTCTGCATCAGGTTCTTCGTCCAGCTCTAGCAGAGGTTCCGTTCTCTATAACGCTGCCAGCAGTTTCGGCTTGCTGGGATAAGGAGGGCGTTCGTGGACTACTTCGTCATCGAAGTCCCGGACATGAACGACAGCGTTGTCAAAGTTTCCCTCCAAAACAGGCTGTATCAACTGCGATTCACATGGAATGACACCGGCGGCTACTGGATGCTCGGAGTGATGGATTCACTCGGAACGCCACTGCTGCTCGGTGTCAAGATGGTCCCGCAGTTTCCGCTCAACCTGCTGTTCGGCCGGGATGATATGCCCAGCGGCATCTTCGCTGTCCTGACCGAAAAGGAGAGCGTCGGTCGGCAGGATTTTGCCGATGGGACGGCTCGTTTTGTGTTTGTCCCGGCATGATGCTGGAACAAATCATCCAGTAAAATCAATTCTCATTTTGAACAAATCTTCGATGGCGGGTTTGACAATTCGTTCTCAGAAAGTTCCAGACAAATTTCCATATACTTTTACTGGTAAAGTCCGGGTTTAATCAGAGGATTTTCAGAGGTTTTGGGATGAATGTCGCTCAAAATGGCCGATTTTACACAAAATCCGTTGGATTGTCCGCCGGACAGTCCTCGGACTGACCAAAACGGGAAACTTTTGCAAAACGCTCATATCATTGGTCACTTTCATTGCATTACCAGAACGGTAAGTTAGAATGAAGATGTGAACCGGGCAAACAAAAAAAGAACCAGCGGTAAGCCGTCAGAAAGCACCGCTGGTTCCAATCTCTTGCCCGGAACGATATGAAGAAGTCCCGTTGTCGTAATTATATCATACCAGCGGGCTTCTTTCAACATCAAAAGGAGTGAGCCGATATGAGTGACAACGATCTTGAACGCGAAGTTATCCGCATGGGTGATGTCGGTGTCGCAATCGACATGGTGGACAGCAACCTTGCAGATGGCAAACTTGAGCAGGCGGAACGCGCCGTTGTGATTCTTCGAGAAATCTTCGATGCCCGCAACAAGGGGCTGCGGAGCTGCTTCTACGGAGGTGATCGGAATGCCTGAAAGCATGACCTTTACCGACAAGAGCAAGCGGGAAATCCATGTGATTTATGAATCCGATGGTACGCCGCTCTTTTGCAGCAAGGATATTGCGACGGCAGCGGGGTATAAAGCCCCCAGCAAGGCTGTGAGCCAGAACCGTTGCAACGTGGATGCGGTGAAATACTACGCCGACTGGCAGACGGACACGAAGCGGGGAAAAGTGATGGCCTACTTCTTCACTGCGGAAAATGCCATCAAGTTTATGAACAAGAAACCTATTCTGAACGATGACTGCAAGTGGATTATCAACACGGTCATTCCGCAGGCGCAGGAAGTCGGATGCAGGATGGCGGCTGATAAGCTCAGAGCAGAAAAATCTGAGCAGGATGCTCCGCAGAAGCCGCCGGCCGGAAAGAAAGAATCCATCGTGGAACGTCTGGACAATATCATTTTGGAATGCGTTTTGCTGAAGAAGGAACTCAGCAAGGCGAAGTAAGAGGAAACCTTCGGGGCTGCGGAAACGCGGCCTTTTTTGTTGCCATCGAAAGGGGAGAATGCCGTGAAGAATTTTGACAGACAGTACCGGCTGGCGGCGGGCAAGGCAGGCTCGACTGGGTTTGAAATTGGCAGCGGAAAGCGACCGCTGCACGTTTCATTCTCGGTAGAAAAGGCCGACACCAACAGCCAAAATACGGCCAAAGTGACCATCTGGAATCTGAGCGACGAACACCTTGCAGAGCTGAGCAAAAACGACTGTGTGGTCGTACTCCATGCAGGGTATGGCGATACACGTCCGCTCATCTTCACTGGCGTGGTCACATTTGCCACGACAAAGGCTGACGGAGCAGACAGGTCAACGGAGATCGAGCTGGTGGATAACCGCATTGAAGTCCGCGACACCTACGTTTCCGTCAGTTATTCCGGGGCTGTGAACTGCAAGACCCTGATTCAGGACACCGCAGATCAGATGGGCGTGACGGTATCTTTCTCCTACAACGCAGAGTTCAAGGACATCCCCAATGGATACAGCTACGTTGGCCCAGCCAGAAATGTGCTGACGAAAGCCTGTGAAACCAGCGGGCTGGTCTGGAGCATCAACAACGGCGTCTTGCAGGTCAAAAAGCCGAGCGATACGATGAGCCGCGAGGTGTATGAGCTTTCGGCAGAAACGGGCTTGCTGGGCCTCCCAGAGCGTGTCCAAATTTCCAATGAGGACAAGGGATACAGCTACGGCTGGGACGTGGAGTACCTGATGAACGCCGCAATCGGGCTGGACGATTATGTGTACCTGAACAGCAAAGTGGTCAAGGGTTATTTTCGGGTCTACTCGGTGCGGATTGAGGGCGACAACATGGAAGGTTCGTGGAGCTGCACAGCCCGCCTGCTAGAGGTGAAGCAAGAATGATGCAGGAGTTTGTTGACCAAATCAATAAAAGCGCCCGCAGCGCGACGGAGGATATGCACACGGCCCTGCCGGGCGAGATAAAAAGTTACGACCCGGACAAGGGTGTCGCCACAGTGTTACCGAAGGCAAAGTTCACAAAGCCTGATGGCAGTACGATGGACTTCCCAGAAATCTCAGGAGTCCCGGTCATGTTCCCGCAGAGCAAAAACGTCACCATTGCATGGCCCATCAAGAAAGGCGATGGATGCCTGCTGGTTTTCAGTGAGCAGGCGCTCGATTACTGGATGTACGGCAAGGAAACTGACACCAAACTGAAGTTCGACTTGACCAACGCCATTGCCATTCCAAACCTCACATCTGGCGGCAACAGCACCATGAAGCTGGCCTGTGATGAGGATGCCGTAGCCATTGCCGCAGGCGACACAAAAGCCAAGATTACGCCCAAGACCGCAGAACTGACTCTCGGTTCGGCCAAGGTCAAAGTGGAGCCGAGCCTTGTGCAGGTCACAGTCGGCGGCACGGTGCTGGCAATTTCACCCGACGGCGTGGACATCACCGGAAAGCTCACGGTCAAGGGCGGCATCACCGCAAGGGATGATGTCAAGGCATCCAACGGCAGTATCAGCCTTGCAAACCACGTCCACAGGGGCGACAGCGGCGGCATGACCGGGAAGCCGCAGTAAAGGAGGGAAAAGCGTGATAGACCTGAAGCTCGATGTCACCGGAGACTTAGAACTCTCGGCGGCAGGCGACATTTCAGCTACGGACAGCATCGTACAGGCTGTCCGTATTCGTTTGCTCTGGTTCTTTGGAGAGTGGCGGCTGATGCCTTCGCTCGGCTTTCCGTACTTTGAGAACCTGCTGGTCAAAAATCCGAATGAGTCCAAGCTCCGGCATCTTATCCGGGAAACCGTGATGTCTGTCGATGGAGTGACGGATGTATCGGAGATCCTGTTCAACATCGACAAGAAAAGCCGTAGGGCATCCGTGGAGATTACGTTCAACACGGATGAGGACAGCTTTAGAGAGGAGGTCAAAATCCCGTGGCAAAATATGGCCTGACCCCGCAGGGGCCAAATCCGAAACGCCTTGATGTCATCCTTGAGGATATGCACAGCAAGATGACAGACCGCCTCGGCGTAAATACCCGGCAGAACCCGCAGTCTTTGCTGAATCACATTCTGACCAACGTCGCAGATGAGATTGCAGAGCTGTGGGAATTTGGCGTAGATGTGTACCACTCGCAGTACACGTCCAGCGCAACCGGCGTAAGTCTGGACTATGCAGCACAGTTTGGTGGCTCCACCCGTGAAATGGCGGCGAAATCCTATTACAGCATCCTCTGCACGGGTTTGGACGGAACAACCATTCCGGCAGGAACGGTGATTGCATCCGACACAAACCCTGCAACAAGTTTGACGACCACCGTAGATGCAGCCATCACAAGGTCGGCGTTCAACAAGGCAACCGTCGTCCTTGCTTCACCGGCGGCTACAACGGCCCTTGGAGTAGCTCTTAACGGAAACCTATACACCATTACCCCTGACCCAAAACAAAGCACCAGCGAAGCCCTAGAGGCTCTGGGGACGGCCATCACGGATAAGGACTTTCATGTGACGGTCATCAACGACACCATCGTGATCGAGGCAGTTGATGAAACCAGCGCAAACACGCTGGTCCTGTCCGAAAACCTGACCACTGCTTCTGTGGGCAGCATCGTCACATTTGAGACTGCCGAGCCGGGCGACATCTTCATTCCGAACGGCGTAATCACGAAGATCACGAAAGCTGTTCCGGGCATGGAGTCCGTGGTCAACGTGGGAAGTTATGTTGCCGGTCAGCTCGCAGAGAGCGATGTGGAGTTCAGAAAGTCCTACACGAACAAAATCTACAACCGCTCGTCTGCCATGCTGGAAAGCATCAAGAGCGCCATCCTGAAGAATGTGCAGGGCGTAGTCAGTGTGGCTCCCTATGAAAACTGCACAAATGAAGTCGATTCTGCCGGCCGGTGGCCGCACAGCATCGAAGTTGTGGTCGAGGGCGGCGACGCAACGGAAATTGCCCAGCAAATCCTGAACACAAAGGCTGGCGGCATCAACACTTTCGGCAGTGTAGAAACTACCCTGCACGGCGTTTATGGGGAGGACATCGTGGTGCGCTTCAACCGCCCGACGTACGTCAAGGTCTGGTTCAAGGTTGGCGTCACTCTGAGTCCGAACACAAATCCGCCTACCAACTATGTCGAGCTTGTCAAAGAGCAGATTCTGGAGAAAATGAGCGCACTGGGGGCGGGCGAGAACGTCATCCCGCAGAAGTTCAACCTTCAGGTGTCTGGCATTGACTACATCGACGTATGGTTGTTTGCAACACCGAATGACGGCGATATGCCCACTGGCTACACCCAGCGCAGCGTGTCCATCTCGGCACGGGAGCGGGCCGTTACGGACGAAAACAGGATTGAGGTGGTCATGGATGGTTGATTACGTCCAGAAGCTCCGGGATGATCTTGTGGAGCAGTTCAAGGGCAAGCCGGTCATCGATGCGCTCATGGAGGCCGTTGGTGATGAGCTGAACGAGGTTCGACAGTTCTACGAAGACCTGCGCGACAAGCGGAATATCCAGACCGCAGTTGGGAAGCAGCTTGATGGCATCGGCGACAATGCGGTTCTGACCCGCCTTGAAGCCGGTGCTTTGGCCTGCGCCAAAGAATCTGTGTATGTACTGGATGATGATGCCTACCGGACGTACCTGATATACAAAATCTGGAAGAACACCAACAACTGCACCTACTATGACATCATCCGGGCGTTCAAAATGTTTTGGGATAAGCCCCTGCATTACCGCGAGGACCCGGCCATCCCGGCCACCATGATTTTTGAAACCGATGCCCTGACACCGGAGGCTGACGTTTCAAAACTGCTGAATGCTCCGTTCATCAAGGCGGCGGGTGTGGCAATTCTGGTGGTGGCGAACACCGAGGCTCCTGAAATGGTCGCAGATGTGCCGGTCGAGGGCATTCTGGGCCGGGGCTATACGACAACGACCCTGCCGGAGATCAAAACCGGCGAAGCATTCATCGACACTGTGCTGCCGGTCCCGGCTGCACAGAACATCACGCAGACAAAACTGCCTGAACTTGAGGAGGATGAGTTATGAGCTACTATGGCTTTGTTGTTACTGACAGCGGCCGAGAGCTGATTGCCAAGCTGGTTGCCGGGCAGCAGCTCCCGATTTCCAAGATTATGGTGGGCAGCGGTACTATCCCGGATGATGAGAAACCTGCCGCAATGACCGCACTGGTGGAGCCGGTGGCCGCTGGCACATCGACCGCGCCGGTCTATGATGGAGCCAGCGTCCGCATGATCGTGGAGTACCGCTCCGACCTGAACGGCGGTCTTGACCACGGATTTTGGCTCCGGGAGTTCGGCGTGTTCGCATTTGACCCGGACAAGGGCGAAGTCCTCATCTACTATGGCACGCTGGGTGACTACCCGCAGTACGTCAGCGCTGCATCCAATACCGGCGTGGATGTCCGCCGCTTCCCGGTGTGCATCGTCATCGGCGAGGGGCTGGGCGTCACCGTTGACTACAAATGCGAGGCGTGGATGACGGCGGAAGATGTGGAACAGTATTGCTCGGTCACGATGCTCCCGGCATTCCTGAAGGAAGCGCAGAAGCTCGTGGATGCCCACAACGACGATGAGGAGGCCCACCACTCCATCAAGAACAGCATCTCCGACGTGTCCGCCCGGCTGGCTCTGCTGGAGCTGATGTTCAACACTTCCGTCACCGGCAATCCGTTCACAGTCACATTTGAAACGCTGGACGGCACGGTGGTAGAGGGTGTCTGGAACACCACGGCAAAGAGGATTGAGTTCTGATGGAACGGATGTTTTTTTCGCGATCACCTCCGGACAGCTTGCGGAAAGAGTTTTTAACTGATAAAGGAGATTTTTTCTATGGCTTATGTGACCTTGAGTTCCAAAGCAATCGGCAGCACCATCAAGCTGAAAGTAAATGGTTCTGCCAAAGATTTCATCGTCGTCCATCAGGGCAAGCCGTCCAGTATCTATGATGATTCCTGCGACGGAACGTGGGTGCTGCTTAAAGACATTTACACCATAAGCTTATTTAGTGATTATGGCAAAAACTCCTATAAGGCTTCCAACATCCATTCCTACCTGAACAGCACCTTCTATAACCTGATTGATTCCGACATCCGTGCTGCTATCAAGCAGGTCAAGATTCCGTACTGGAATGGCACCGGCAACGGTGGAAGCCTTGCCACCGTCGCAAATGGTCTTTCCACAAAAGTATTCCTGCTGTCCAGCTATGAAGTTGGCAATAGCGACGGCTACTATATACCGCAAGATGGTGCAAAGCTTGACTACTTTGAAAGCGGCGATGGCGCCAACTACGAGCGTATCGCCTACTACAGCAGCCGCGCTGAATACTGGTGGCTGCGCTCTCCGTACACTAGCGGCGACAGCAACCCTTGGGCCGTCAGTTCGACTGGCTCTGTCGGCAGCTACAGCACCGGTAATAGGTTCGGCATCCGCCCCGCTTTGATTTTGCCCTCTACTCTCTTGGTGTCTGACGATGGCACGGTCTCGACTAATACCGCACCCTCGACTCCGGGCAGCATTTCCGTTCCTTCGTCCATCATGGGCGGCACGAACATTTCGATCTCGTGGGCAAAAAGCTCTGATGCTGAGAGCAATCTCGCCGGCTACAAGGTAGAGCGTTCGACCAACGGCGGCAGTTCGTGGAGTCAGATTTATCAGGGTACGGCCACCAGCACTACGAACAACGTCGCCTTCGGCACCACGTCCGTGATGTACCGCGTCAAGGCATACGACACCGAGGGTCTGGAGTCTGGCTGGCGCACCAGTTCGCAGGTGACGGTGGTCAACAACAACGCTCCGTCTGCGCCGCCGTCCATCGCGGTGCCGAATGATGTCAAGGGCGGCAGCACGCTGGTGATCTCGTGGACTGCGGCTAGTGACAGCGATGGCAACCTGAGCGGCTACATTCTGGAGCGTAGCACCGATGGTGGCTCCGCCTACACGCAGGTGTACAAGGGCGACGCGCTGACCTACACCGACACCATCACCAAGGGCTGGTCCACCGTGATGTACCGTGTCAAGGCGTATGACAGCTATGACGCTCAGTCCGGCTACACCACGTCCACCAAGCGCACGGTCGATAACAATACCGCGCCGACCATCACGACCTCCAGCGCAGCCAACCTCGGCACGAAGTCCAGCGGCTTCACCGTCTCGTACTCCGTGGATGATGAGGACGCGATGGACACCCTGACCGTCACCGAAAAGCTGGACGGCACGACCAAGCGAACCTACACCGCGACCCGCAAGACCACCAACAGCTTCGCCGTCACCGGTGAATATTTCCAGAAAATTACGAACGGCAGTCACACCATGACCGTTACCGTGACCGATGGCAAGGCCACCGTCACCAAGACGTTCACCTTTACGAAGGCCGTCACCGCCGCCAACATCACGCTGGCGCAGCCGATGGAGGCGGATGCCCAGATCACGCTCTGCGCCATCACCGTCGGCGGTCTGATTCCCGCCGACGCTGTGTTCAAGGTGGAGGTCACGAACAACGGCAAGGACAGTTCGCCGGTATGGGAGGACGCCACCACCGAGGCCCGGAATGGCCGGAACCATTTGTTCACGAACCAGACTGCGGCCAACGGCTTTGCATTCAATTTCCGCGTCACCGCAGAGCGCGGCGCAAGCGGCGAGAGCGGTTATATCGCTTCGATTCAGGGAGGTTTCCAGTAATGGGTTTGAACAGAGTAAGAGTCGATTCTGTAGCCAAGTTGCAGAAGAAGAAAACGATGGCGGAATTGCAGGAGGAGAATGAAGTCCTGAAAACCAAGGTTTCTTCTCTGGAATCCAACCTCGATAATACCCAGATGGCGCTGTGCGACGTGTACGAACAGCTCATCGCGGTCACATCCGCCGCAGATAAGGAGGCGTAATCATGGCAGAAGTCTATGCAAACCTCATCCGCCGGGGGCGGAAAACCATCGAGCAGGTGCCTGAGCACCTGCGGGAAGAAGTCAAGGCCATTCTCGCGGCGGACGGCAACGCATGAGCCGCCTGCGGGAATTTGCCTTAAAAATATTACTGAGAAAGGAGAAAGGCATCATGGCAGTCATCTATGCAACCCTCATTGTGAAGGGCAAGAAGACCCTCGATCAGGTTCCGGCGCTGATTCGGAAGCAGGTTGAGGAAATCCTGAAGGACCTCGAAGTCGAGGTCGAGTGATCGCGCAGGGGAGTCGGGAGAACCGGCTCCCCTCATTTTTTGTATGACGAAGGAGAGGAGGTTCAGATGGACCAGCCTATTACGCGAGCCGAGCATGAGGAGTTCAAGCGTCGGCTCGAAGAGGAAAATGCCCGTCAGGACAGACGAATCGCCTTGCTGGAGGAAAGCGTAAGCAAAATGGGCGCACTGTCCACTTCGGTCGAGAAGCTGGCCTTGAGCATGGAAAGCATGGTGAAGGAGCAGGAAAAACAGGGCAGGCGGCTGGAAACACTGGAAGACCGTGATGGCGAAATGTGGCGCAAAGCTGTTGGGTATGTCGTGAGCGCCGTCATTGGCGTTTTTATCGGCTTCGTGTTTACCCAAATCGGCTTTTAGGAGGTGTGTAAGTTGAGCATCATTACGTTCCAGCGCGGGGATAAGACCGCGCTCACCAAGAACTTTACCAAGTCTGAGTTCGAGTGTCCCTGCGGCTGCGGACAGCAGTCGGTTGACACGGAGCTGGCCGAAAAGCTCCAACTCATCCGGGACAAGGTAGACCGCCCGCTGAAGATCACGTCCGGCTACCGCTGCATCACGCACAATGCGGCTGTCGGCGGAAGCCAGAACTCCAAGCACCGCTATGGCATGGCGGCGGACTGGAGGACGGAGAACCGCAGCATCAACCCGGTGGCACTGGGCATCCTTGCTCAGGCCGTGGGGTTCGGCGGCATCGGCATCTACTGGCACAGCCGTGGGGCCTTTGTCCACGCCGACACCCGTAGCACGAAAGCAACGTGGCTCTGCACCACGCCGGGAAAGTACCCCAGCACGACCTACAACAAGTTCGTACTTCCCACTATCCGACGGGGCTGCACCGGGCCTGCAAACCGCAGTGCCACCATTATGCTTCAGAAGCTCCTGAAGCTGAAGGCCGACGGCCTGTTTGGTGAGGGTACGGAAAATGCCCTGATGAAGGCGCAGGAGGCGCATGGCCTGACCGTGGACGGAATCTGCGGCCCTGCATCGTGGAAGGCGCTGTCTGGCGCTGACAAGTACCTGTGAGAGGAGATAGGCTCTATGACGAATAGCAAAGTGTCCATCGCTACGCTGGCCCGCACGGCCGCTCTGGCGTTCGCTCTGGCAAATCAGGTTTCGAGCGCCGCCGGGAAGCCCCTGCTGCCCATCGAAAGTTCAGAGGTCGAACAGTTCGTGACCACCGGCCTGACCATTGCCACCAGCGTTGCTGCGTGGTGGAAGAACAACAGTTTTACCGCCGCCGCCATCGAAGGTGATAAGCGGATGAACAGCCTGAAGAATCAGGTTCACTGAATGAAAGGAGTAACCGAATATGAATGAGTTTACGAGAAGCCTGCTGTACGTCGCCCTGCTGGTCTGCGTCCCCATCGTGACCGCCTGCATCCAGAAAGGCATTGCCGTGTTCATCGAGTTTATCGCGGCAAAGACCAACGACATCAAAGTCCAGCGCCTCGTCCGCGAAATCGGCAGTGCGGTGTCCAATGCCGTGGCCGCGATGAACCAGAGATACGTCAACGACCTCAAAGCCGCCGGGACGTTCAAGGAGGCCGAGCAGAAGGAAGCGCTTATGAAGGCCGTGTCCGCCGCTCTGAAAAGCATGAGCAGCGACGCACAGGACTACATCAAGAGCAACTTCGGCGATACGACCCAGTACCTCGAAAATCGTATTGAGGCCCAGATCGACGCCAACCACGTCGCCGCCAAGCAGGCCGCTGTCCAGAATACGCTGAATCTGGGCTGAGTCAGCGCAAAGTCAGCGTAAAATGATAATCCCCCTGTACCATGACCCGTAAAAAGGCTGGTGCAGGGGGATTTTTTTGTTGTGAGCGGGGGCAATGTGTGCTATAATGATTTTGAAGATTCTATATTGTGTCAAACAATCAAGAACGACGGAGGCTGATAAAGGACATGAAGAATGTGACTTTACTTGAACTTCAACTTCAAAATTCTCCCTCTGTTGAGGCGTTCGACCCTATCTTTTTGCCTGATGGAAAGTCCTGCGTATTTTGTGTGGAGCAGACTATAGTGACTGTTGATACTGTCTCGGCGCTCATAGCTGGTCTTTTTCTTACAGTTCACAATAATCCGCAGCTTTCTTTGATTGTGATTGCCTTTAAGCGTGGAACATTCGATGAAAAATTCACATATGTTCTATTAGAGTGTTATTTAGAGCACCTCATTGCAGATCATGGCGTATCTATACGTTTTATCTACAACTGGGAAACAAAAAATATCTTCACGCATGGCATAGACCAGTCACCTTTGAGTGAGTTCGCAAAAACCAATTCTTCTTCGTATGACTTTGTGAAACAATTCAAATTTGGCGTAGGACCAAATTATTATCGTAGACTTTTCCTTGTAAATCAAAACTATGACGAAACCTTATCCGCAGCCTGTACAACACTGTGTTTTTTCTTCGAGAATCTTGGCATTGAGGAAAAACGCCGTAATTCTCTTGCGGAGGTAGCAGTGGAGCTTGTCGGAAATGCTATTGAGCATAGCAATTCCGACTGCTTTCTGGATATTGATGTAACTTCACACGATTATGTCCGGCGGAATAATCCGGCAGGCCCTAAGTATTATGGTGTAAATATATGTGTCGTGAATTTTTCGCCAACACTGCTTTCATCGCAAATACAGACAAAGCTATGCATCAACCGTGATTTGGATGGTAAGAATAGTGGTGCTCGGTACCGATGCTTGCGTGAAATTTATAAGCATCATCGCAGATTTTTTAACAAGCAGTACGGCGACGATGAGTTTTTCATGTTGAGCGCATTTCAGGACCATATATCGGGAAGGCCGAATGAGTATCTGACCGGAGGAACTGGACTACCAGCATTGATAAAGTGGCTTGAAGCTCAAGCCGATGGTGACAACTGCTATGTTTTATCTGGTCGGAGGAAGATGAGATTCATTCAGCCACTTTTGGAGTACGACGCCGATCACTGGATAGGAATGAACAGGGTGCATGATTTCCAACATTATATACCCGACCCGGGCGTTTTCTTACCATTTCCGATATATTTTCCCGGAACCGCATATAACCTGAATTTCGTGATGAAGACGGAGGAATGACTATGACTGAACAAAGGATTGCTCTTGAGATAAAGGATAAGAGTTTGACAAAGCTCGCTGGAAACAGCTACGGTCGAAAACTGTTCAATGAACAAGTCAATGGAAAAATCGACCTTGAACAGCCGTTTGTAATTGAATTCCCGGAGCAAATCGATTATCTGGCATCTTCGTTCATTCAGGGCTTTTTTGGGAAAATCTATACTGAAATCGGGCGGGAAGGAATGGAAAAGAACTTCGATATTATTGCTCCCAAAATCGACAGTCCCAAAAGAGCCGTTCTTAATCGATTGATGCTTATGTAAAGGGCGGTGCAGTAAATGATTGACATTATTTCTGCTGCTCTGTCTCTTTTTGCAATCGTAGTATCCATCTATGCTGCGTTTACAGCGAATAAATCGGCTGCTGCTGCGATTCGCTCTAGTAATTGCGGTGTTATTTTTGATGACTACCTCATCAAGAAAATTCCGCAGGCCAGAACGACGCTTAGGTTTGATGATAAAGGCATTTTGTGCAATGGAAACAATCTCTGTGATGCCTTGGCTGACATGAGTATGGCTGCACTCTTTTACAGGTACGACGATAAAATATTTTTTGATAAGCTGGTAAAGGAATGCAGCTCGCTTGAAGATTTGATTGTCGAAGCAGGAAATAAGCCAAAGCGATTTGAAGACAATCAGCATGAATTCTGGCAAGCGGTTCAAAAATCCTTGGAATCAATTTACCGGCTTATCGATAAAAAGCGCGTCGGTGGCAAATTATAAATCCTACATAGAAAATCCCCTGTTGGCAATGAAAGCTAGCAGGGGATTTTTTTGTTTGCGGCGAAAATCCGGTGGAACAGCTCTACCAGAAAAATCAATTCTCAAAATAGCCAAATTTTGTTATGCACTTTTGACAAATCCTTCCCAGAGGGTTCCAGACGTTTCCCAATACACTTTTATCCGTAACCAAAATGCAAATTCAGAGGTTTTCCAGAGGCCACCAGCGGCTTGGCATCAAATAGCCAGTGGATATAAAAAATATTTTGAAAAAATTAAAAAACAGATTGACTTACCAGTTGGGTAAGTTATAATGATACTAAGATAAATTACCAAAAAGGTAAGTTATCTACAATTACCAGCATCCGGCTGGTAAGTTGGAAGCACGAGCAGGAGGTGTAACAAAATGAAAGGCGAGTGCAGCATGACCGCTTTGGAAGCCAGCCGCTTGATTGACTGGCTGAAAGCTCACGGTCACACGGACGAGGAAGCGACGCAGTGCATTAAATGCATTGCCGGAGTCCTCGACCCCGCAACCGGCGAGTCTAAGAAACAGTAAAGGCTAGGTTCCCCACACAGTTTGCGACCCTGTGGGAACCTAGCCA
>OFSD01000756.1_pt1 | contig 25195 bp, 27 predicted proteins | sample 1543191 | NCBI WGS metagenome assembly OFSD01 (sample SAMN04209221, study PRJEB22552) | human gut metagenome | biome: gut; material: feces | host: Homo sapiens | place: USA: Oklahoma
TATTGAACAGCAAATTAAGGTGGAAAAGAAAGTTCTGAAAACAGAATTGACGGAAGCCTATGAAATAAATCCGGATTCGAGTAAGGTCAAAAATGATTTTTCAAGGATTTCTTTACTGGGGCATGGAACGAGGGAACGTTTGAGTCAGAGTGAAGGAGAGATATATCGGGATGTGTGTATAAGAATTTTGAATATATATTCAGGAGATTATAAATTTAAATTTTATAATGGTAGATAATGAATTATATAGGATTACTGGCAAAGTATATAAGGAATTAGCTGAGTTGTGTGACAAGTATGGAAAGTGCCAAATTAATTGCGGGAAATCAAGATAAATTGACAAAATCTGTGTTTATCAATATAATAGACACAGATTTTTCAATGAAAGATTATGTGGAATGGTAAATTCAAGGATATGGATTTGTGAGGAGGCCGTATGCGGCGATGAAAGAGAACACGGAGCAGCTTTCGAGTGAGGAAAAACAATATCGAAAAATGACGGAAGAACCGGTGTGCCGGTTAATTATGAAACTGGGGCTTCCGACGACAATTAGTATGCTGATTACGAATGTTTACAATATGGTAGATACTTGGTTTGTCAGCCGGCTTGGAACAAGTGCGACCGGAGCAGTTGGTATCGTGTTTGGTCTAATGGCAATTATTCAGGCGTTCGGTTTTATGTTTGGACAGGGCGCAGGAACAAATATCAGCAGGGCTTTGGGGGCACATAAAAAGGAGCGGGCACGTGCATTTTCGGCAACAGGATTTTACTTGGCGCTGTTTGCCGGGACAGCCGTCAGTGTGTTTGGTATTCTCAATTTGGATGGTTTGTGCCGGTTACTGGGAAGTACAGAGACAATTTTACCATATGCAAGAATATATGCTTTTTATGTTTTGCTTTCTGCACCGGCGATGGCGACAGGTTGTGTAATGAACAACATTTTGCGCTATGAGGGTTATGCAAGTCTTGCGATGGTTGGTCTAGTATCCGGTGGCGTGTTGAATATGGCTGGGGACGCATTTTTCATGTTTGGGCTTCACATGGGAGTTCGTGGTGCTGCTTTATCGACTATGATTTCACAGTATATATCTTTTGGTATTTTACTGTATTTTTTGTTGTGCGGTAAGACACAAAGCAGTTTGTCCATTCGGTATTTTACGAAGAAAGCAAGTGTCTTTGGAAGTATTCTTGCGTCCGGTTTTCCAAGTATGGTGCGCCAGGGTCTTGCAAGTATTTCTACGATGGTATTGAATGCGCAAGCTGCTATTTATGGGGATGCAGCAATTGCTGCAATGAGTGTTGTATCGCGAATTTTTATGTTTATTTTCAGTGTGGCACTCGGAATTGGTCAGGGATTTCAACCGGTTTCGTCGTTCAATTATGGAGCAAGAAAATATACGAGGCTGCGCAAGGCGTTTTGGTTTACCTTATTTTTTGGACTGGCTAATTTGGTAGTATTTACAGGAGTGGTGTTTGTTTTTCGCAGCGAGATTATCATGCAGTTTTTATCCAATCAGGATGCATATGATATTGCGTATTATGCACTTGTGATTCAATGTGCGTCACAGGTGGCAGTCCCTTTTAGTGTCTGTGCCAATATGTTGTTTCAATCAATTGGTAAAGCAGGGAGAGCAACGATTTTAGCGACATTTAGAAGCGGTTCAATTTATATTCCGGTTTTGTTAATTCTTGGTACGCTTTTTGGACTACGGGGAATTCAGTGGACACAGCCGGCTACGGATATTCTGGCATCTGCCATATCAATGCCAATTGCTGTTGTGTTTTTACATAAACTACCTAAGGATGGATTGGAAGAAGGGGCGAATTAGGAAGGGCGTAAGTTTACTCAAAACTCTGAATCAACCGAAAAACCTGCTCAACGGCAGCACTTAAATTTTCTTTTGCATGGTTAAAGTCCATCGCTTCTTTCAGCGTTGTTACCGTGCGCAATATAGGGAAAAATGCGTCGATGCCATGTTGGTTACACAATGTGGCATCTTCTGCGACACACCCGCCAAAAGCAAGGACTTTTTTCTTGTGTTTTTTTGCAATTTCTGCTACGCCAATCGGTGCCTTTCCCATTACTGTCTGTCCATCTAATCGTCCTTCACCGGTTATTACAAAATCTGCATTTTTTATAAATGATTCTAACTTGGTTTCTTCAAGAATAATTTTAACGCCGGATTCTAAAACGGCATTTGTATAAGATAAAAATGCAAATCCAAGTCCTCCGGCTGCTCCGGTACCTGCTTGATTTGGATTGGCGCCGGAATATTTTTCTTTTGTCTTTTTTGCATAATTCATAAGCCATGTATCCATTTTGGGAATCATCGTTTGTGTTGCACCCTTTTGTGGACCAAAAACAGCACTGCATCCATTAGCGCCACACAGCGGATTTGTTACATCGCATGCAATTCTAAATTTACATTCTTTCAGTTCTGGCATAACATGCTCATCGGTTATCGTTTCTATTAAGGCTAGTCCGTTTGCTCCGTATGGAACTTGTTTTCCATCGGCATCTAAAAAGCCGTAGCCGAGAGCCTCGAGCATACCGATTCCTCCATCGTTGGTTGCGCTTCCCCCGATACCAACAATAAATTTGCGGCATCCCTTTTTTATCGCATCTCTTATCAGTTCCCCAACGCCATATGTTGTCGTGTGAAGTGGATTTCTATCGGATTCGTTTACCAACGTGATTCCTGCGGCTGCGGACATTTCAATAATTGCCGTATTGCTTTCTGCAATTCTGCCATAAGAAGCCTCTATCATGGATCCAAGCGGTCCTGTGACATTGACTTTTTCGATTGTTCCGTTCATTCCAAGGGTAAGGGCTTCTACGGTTCCCTCTCCGCCATCTGCCAAAGGGCAGACAGTTACCTCTGCATCGCGAAATACGCGGTGTATTCCTTCCGAAACGGCATTTCCTGCCTCTAAAGAACTTAAACTGCCTTTCATAGAATCCATGGCAACGACAACTTTCATACGATGGCCTCCAATGTGGTTTTGTTTTTGAGTTTACTCAGCATAAGTTATATTATTTTATAAAACTTTCGTAGTCTTGTAATTCATGAAAAATATTATCTACGATTGCTAAATTATTAACAAGTCGAAAGAGCATAAAATATCTATGGTGTTGAAAATTGAGTCGTTTGTATCCAAGTCTTTTTAATTGCGAATTAGCACAATAGTTTAGACTTCCCGCTACAACAGATAAAATCTGTTTGGTTTTTTCAAAATCATCTAATACACTAGAGGCAGCCTGTTCATTTTTCTTTTCAAACAAAAGATAGTGAATAAATGAATCAAGGTCTTTTTCTGCATCTGATGTTATTACAACATTATAATCCATATTTTGCCCTCATATCTGATATTACATCATCTGCATTTCTGTATTGTCCCTGTTCTGCATGTTTTCTTGATAATTCTAACTTTTGTAATAATTGTTCTTCTGATAAAGGCAAATATGGATTTTCGGAAATTCTTTTTATTTCAAAAGGAAATCCATTGTGAGCGACAGCCTGGGTAAGAAACATTCTTATTGCGGTCGTTGTATCTGTACCCAGTTCTTTAAAAAGATTATCTGATTTTTTTTTAAGATCGTCATCAACGCGAACTTGAATTGTACTTGCCATAAAAAACCTCCTTGATTCTTATATATACATAGTAATGCTATATTATTGGTAAGTCAATATAATTATAATATAAAATGATTGATTTGATATATAAATTGGATTAATTGTAATTCGGATAATAAGAATTGCATTTTTTTAGATTTGCGCATAGAAAAGGGGAATGGTATAATAATTTGCAAAGAAACGAGGGAGAAAGGTGCATGCAGATTACAAGGATTTTTCATAGTGGTTTTTTAGTCGAGACAGCCAAACGGTATTTTATATTTGATTATTATAAAGGAGAATTGCCGAAGTTAAATCCGGATAAACCGGTATATGTGTTCGCCAGCCATGGACATCAGGATCATTATGAACCAAAAGTATTTGAACTTTTGAAACAACAGGGGATTGTACCGAAACTTGCGATTCTTGCAAAGGATATTAAAGAGAAAAAATATCCGGATGGAATTCCTGTTTTAAAAGCCGGATTTAATGTACATTATGAAATTGAGGCAGATTTTTTGGTGGATACATTTCATTCAACAGATGCCGGCGTAGCCTATCTCGTTACTTGCGGGGAAGGAAAGATTTATCATGCGGGAGACCTTCATGACTGGGTGTTTGATTCTGCATCGGAGAGGGAAAACCGGCAAATGACAGGGATGTACAGGCATGAGATTGATAAAATGAAAAATATTTCACTGGATGTTGCTTTTGTTCCACTGGATCCAAGGCAGGAAAGACGTTATGCGGATGGAATATTATATTTTCTTCAAAAGGTAAAAGCAAAGCAGGTGTATCCAATGCACTTTTGGAGCCATTGTTCCATTATCGATAAATTTCTTGCAGAATATCCAGAGTATGCGGATGTAATTAAAAAATAATATGGGGAGGTTATACATGAAAAAGTATGTGTTAGCACTGGACCAGGGAACGACAAGTTCACGCTGTATTTTGTTTGACAAGCAGGGAAATATCTGCGGCATGGCGCAGAAAGAATTTGAACAGATTTATCCTCATGCGGGATGGGTGGAGCATGACCCTATGGAAATCTGGGCATCACAGTTATCTGTTGCGACAGAGGCGATGAGTAAAATTGGTGTAACCGGCGAAAATATAGCGGGGATTGGTATTACGAATCAAAGAGAAACGACGATTGTCTGGGACCGGTATACAGGACAGCCTATTTACAATGCGATTGTGTGGCAGTGCCGAAGAACAGCAGATGACATTGAAAAACTGATGAAAGATGGTCTGGCTGATTATGTACAAAAGACGACAGGACTGGTTCCGGATGCTTATTTTTCTGCATCGAAAATTGCGTGGATATTGGATCATGTTACAGGAGCGAGGGAGAAGGCAGAAGCAGGTGATTTGCTTTTTGGGACGGTGGATACCTGGCTGATTTGGAATTTGACGAAGGGTGCTGTTCATGTAACTGATTACACAAATGCGTCCAGAACGATGATGTTTGATATTCATAATTTGCGTTGGGATGACAATATTTTAGATTATTTTCATATTCCAAAATCTATGCTTCCGGAGGTTCGGCCATCCAGCTGTGTTTATGGATGCACGGATTTGAGTCTGCTCGGCGGGAAAATTCCGATTGCCGGGGCAGCAGGAGACCAGCAGGCGGCGTTGTTTGGACAGTGCTGTTTTATGCCGGGGGAAGTGAAAAATACTTATGGAACCGGCTGCTTTTTGTTGATGAATACGGGAGAAAAAGCAGTAAATTCAAAAAATGGCTTGCTTACTACGATTGCAGCAAGTTTTGAAAATAAGATTCAATATGCGCTGGAGGGTAGTATTTTTGTGGCTGGCGCAGGTGTGCAGTGGCTGCGTGATGAGATGGAGTTAGTGAAAGCTGCTGCTCAGACAGAGGCATTTGCCAATGCGGTGGAAGATACGAATGGTGTCTATGTGGTTCCTGCGTTTACCGGATTGGGTGCCCCGTATTGGAATCCATACGCAAGAGGAACGGTTGCAGGGTTGACAAGAGGCTGTAAAAAGGAGCATTTTGTGCGTGCCATCCTAGAAGCGATGGCATATCAGACTTACGATATTTTGAAAATTATGGAGCAGGAATCCGGTGTTGATATTGTCAGTCTTAAAGTCGATGGCGGGGCATCGAACAATAATTTCTTAATGCAGTTTCAATCCGATGTACTAGGTGTTGATGTGCTTCGCCCGGAGTGTGTAGAGACAACCGCACTGGGTGCTGCTTATCTGGCGGGACTTGCCGTAGGTTACTGGGAAGATGTGGACGATATCCGTAAAAACTGGGCACTATCTAAAACGTTTGCGGCAGATATGCCGGAAGAATTGCGAAATGAAAAATTAGCCGGATGGAAGCGTGCCGTACGCTGTGCGCTTGCCTGGGCGGAGGAGTAGAATAGGTCAAAGGAAGGCAGGATTTTGGTTGACCGCAAGAGAAGCTTTTGCGAGTTAGGTCAATGGGTGTGTTATGTATGGATAGGTGTACGGAATATAGTACAATGAGAGGCGCTATAATCTTGTTGACAGTAAGGAGATAATCTTAAGAACATACAAGAGAAGGGAGAGTTTCATATGACATTTTTATTATTGATATTTGGTTTTATTTTGATTGAAATGCCGATTGTGGCATTTCTAAGTGTAGTAAATGATGTTCATCAACCACTTCCAATTTTAATTATGGCACTTATTTGTACGGTAATTGATGTGTTTATAATTACAAACCGAATTACATTCCATAAAGCCAATGGAGGTAATGAGGAACGCATGAGAAAAATTCGGAAGGCTGTAAAAATTACTGCGATAATTATAGCGGTGTGTCTTCTTCCGGGAACTTGGTTTGTATCGGAAGAGGGCTATAAGGCGAACCGAAAAAAAGGTTCATCTTATGATTATAATTATTCGGGTTCTCATTCATCATATGATTCGAGAATTTTTGGCAGTTCAAGAGGCAAGAGTAGTTCATCGAGTTCATCGGCTCAGCATGACGACGCCGATTCGGATGATACCAGTGCGTCTGATAGTGACCGTACAAGCTACTACCCAACGCAAAAACCGCAAGTAAATCAAAAGATAACAAATGGTGTTGAGGATTACGATGATCCGGATGATTATGCTTCTGATTATGCAGAAGAATTTGCATATGATGAATTTGGGGATGATGAAAGTGAAGAGGCATATGATTATGGGTACGAGGAAGCTTATGACTACTGGATGGATGAGAGAGGAGATGATGAAAGTGATTGAATTGTATTACTTTAATCAGAATGTAATAGAAAGATGACACGATTCGTGTCGCATATGTGACAGAGCGTTTCTTGCTATTTTCCATAAGGTATGTTCTTTCGGTAAGTTTGTTTATACGGTTAAAAAAGAAAAAGGTGCAAAAGTGTATGCTGGGGGGGAGAGTTAGTGGTTTTGAAATTTGAAGCTTAAAATAAATTCAAACAGAATTGGAAAATCTTTTTCTTTCTCTTAAAATGTTGAGAAATGTAATTGTTTGAGATATAATGCTAATATATATTTAGTAATTTGAAGGTGGGTGATTTATTATGAGTACACTAGAAGCAACAGTTGACATGATGGAACGATTGTCAGAAGAAAACTTGGTAAAGGTTCAATATGTTACTCGCCAACAGGCTAACGCTGGAAGATATAGGGATGCACAAGAGGTTGTTAATGATATAAGGAGGGGGGTGTTGTATAAAAATGATAAGTGATTCGTTTGATATGGAAAGTGAAGCTATAATAACACCATCGTCTTTTTTTGGAGAAAAGGGGAAAATCTGCGATATTGCAATAGCAACATTTTCAAGAGAGATATTTCCAGCTGTTTTGAAACTTTTTGAAAATGAAAAGATTGGTGAGATGAAAGCGGCTAATAGAATAAAGCCTGTTTATCTATTGAACGTAAATAATCTAAAAATAGCTTTTTATCTTTCTGAAATTGGTGCATCTCTTTCGGGAACAGATATTATTGAGGTAAACTGGATGACAGGTGCCAAAAAATTCATTTTGTTTGGTTCTGCGGGTTCACTTGATAAAGAGACAACAAAGGGGAAATATGTTATTCCATACGAAGCATATCGAGATGAGGGAATGTCTTACCATTATGCATCTCCGAAAGATTATATACAAATTAAAAATGCGGAGGTTATGGAAAATATTTTTAAAGCATTAGAGTTGCCGTATGTAATGGGAAAAGTATGGACTACAGATGCGATATACAGAGAAACCCGGAACCTTGTTGAAAAAAGAAAATCGGAGGGCTGTATTGCAGTTGAAATGGAACTTGCAGGTATGCAGGCTGTATGTGATTTTTATAATATAGAACTTTATGATTTTTTGGTAACAGGTGATATTGTTGACCAGTTGGAATATACTTCTGAAGGATTACATGATGCGAATCATAATCTTGACAAATTTTATGTTGCTTTAAAAATAGCGGAAATGATAAATAAGGGTTGATAGATTTGTCTGCTAATCTGTTATTTGCAGGTTGTTGAAAGGTGGTGCTTATTATGGCAACAAAAACAGCAAATGTAACAGCAAGAATTCAACCGGATATCAAAGAATCGGCAGAAGCCATTTTAGAAAAGTTAGGCATACCTGTTTCTGTCTTTATTGACATGACCTATAGACAAGTAATTGCAAATAACGGAATTCCTTTTGCTTTAAATCTTCCTAAAACAATTGAAACAAGAGATGAATTATCAGACACTCAATTTAATTCAATGATGGAAAAAGGACTTTTACAGGCAAAAGCAAATGAATCAAAACCTGCCAAAGAAGTATTTGCAAATTTAAGAAAGAGGATTTAACATGTCACAACCTTATGAAGGACGTTCTTCAAGCGTCCTGTCGCAAAGGAACATAGTAACCTAGAAATAATATTGCACAGAAATCCATTCCGGGTTTCTGTGTTTTTTCGACTCTTTGTAAAAAGAAAACCGTTGGTGCAGAACTTAAAAAGTTTCAAACCAACGGCTTTTAGCGTTCCCAAGAGGATTCGAACCTCCGACCTACCGCTTAGGAGAACTTTGATGCGAGTTTTTTGGTAGCTGTATTAGCAAAGGAGCAATATATTAGCAAGGCGAATATACGTGTGAGTATACCGACAAACTTATTGATATTTTTTGTTGTTTGGTATACACTATGTATATACCAAATGTAAGGAGGAATCTATATGCAGGCACAAGTGAAGGAATGGGGAAATAGTCAAGGGATTCGTTTATCCAAAGAAGTGTTGAAAAGTGCGGGAATCAAATTAAATGAATTCTTGGATGTTGAGGTATCAGATGGGGTGATTACTTTGGCAAGACAATTTCGGCATAAAACGTTGGAAGACAGAGCTGCTGAATACGATGGAAAGTTAATGCTTGACGGCGAATATGATTGGGGCGAACCGGTTGGAAGAGAGGTGTGGTAATGGCGTCTTTACACCAAGGAGATATTCTTAAGGTTGAAAAAATAAAACATCCTGTATTGGTGGTTAGCAAAGATTTTTTTAATACAAGCGGTGAAATAATTGGATGTCCGATTATTAAAAATTCGACTGCGGGTCCACTTCATATATGGATGTCTACAGAAGAAAATGAAGGCTATATACAGTGTGAAAAACTGGCGTTGTTAGATATGTCATTTCGCAGTTACAAAAAAGTGGACAGATTGCCAATTTCAGAGATGGTTAATATATCGGATGCTATTCAAGGTATCTTTGAATATGTTTAGGAAATAAAAGTAAATTCCATGTGTGTTTTGGGCATGCGGATATTTTTTGACCGTTATGCTTATCTTGCAAAAATGGCAAAATAGAGCTGATTAATTCGCTCATTTTGCCATTTATTTATAAATGAAAAACTTGACATTTTGTAGTGTAATGTGATGTACTAGAAATAGAAGGAAGGTGCTTCTATGAATGAATCAGTTGAATGTTTAGGGAGAGAATCGAGTGGTTGTTTTGCAGAATCAATAGAAGATGCGTTGGATGTTGCGGATAGAATGGCAGAAGAAACAACCGAAAGGTATACACATGAAGAAGTGTTTGCAAAATGGAAAGAGAAGTAATGTAAGGAAAGGGGTGCGCTCAATTGTATAAAATTACGCTTTCCAATGGTATGACAGTTAAGGTGGTTCCGCCTGAAGAATACCGCGACTTTATTTCTGAATCGGATGCAGAAATGGACTATCGAGCAGAGGAGGCAGTAAAAGCCGCGCTTCATAGGGCAAAGGTTTGTAAGAAACCAATTGCACGTTATGATATGGATACAAAAAGAGCATATATAGAATATCCAAATGGAGAAAGAAAGTATGTTGAATAGAAAGCCATGCTAGTTCAAGTGCTCGTTCCTCGCACTTGCCCCACGGGCATGCGCCCTATAGAGAAGAGAAGTCATAACACCAAATTCAAGCAAGTTGAATGGTGTTAAACTTCTCTTCTCTGCATGGCTTTTTGACTTCGCGAGTACTCCCAGTAGGAATCGAACCTACAACTGCCCCTTAGGAGAACTTTGATACGAGTTTTCAGTAGTGTTGGCAGGTGGTGTAAAAGTGCTTGGAATGCCTGTGGCTTCGCAGGTTGATACAATTCTGAGTTTTTTCAAATATTTTTCTTTTTTGTGTGCTTTGGGGTGTTTTGGCATGGTTGTATTAGCAGGTTATTAGCAAAATGCATAGTTGGTTTATGAAAAAATAGGTTGTATTCTAGCTATATTTCGTTTATACTATATATTATAAAAGAAAGCGAGGTGTTTGCGATGACAGTAGATACAAATACAATGATTTCTATTACAGAAGCAAATCAAAATTTTTCCAAAGTAACAAAATTGGTTGATGAACATGGAACGGCCGTAATTCTAAAAAATAATACACCGAGATATCTTGTCATTGATTTTAGTAAAGCAGAAAGGGAAAGAGTTGCTTCTACAGAAGATGTAATGGCAGTATCAGAAAAATTAATTCAGCAAAACATGGAAGCTTACGAGGTGCTTGCTAAATGATTAGATTAACAAAAGAACAAGTACTGATGCTGCATGAGCGACTGATACAGACCACGGGCGGTAGTTTAGGAATAAGAGATGAGGGAATGCTGGATTCTGCACTTTCTAATCCGTTTCAAACATTTGGTGGAGAGGAACTATAAAAGCAGCACAGCTATGCTATGGACTGGTTAAGAACCATTCTATGATTGATGGAAATAAAAGACTGGGTACGCATGTGATGCTTGTATTTTTAGCATTAAATGGATATGAATTATCATATTCTCAAGATGAATTGAGTACTACTATACTGACACTTGCCTCAGGAGAATTAGGAGAAGAGGATGTTCTTCGGTGGATTATCCAACATGAAAAAGGATAATAGTAAATCATTGTGATTAAGTAGAAAAAATAGTTCTAAATAAATATATGAAGACTTGATTTTTTTACAAAATTTATTTATAATTAATGTAGTTAGTAATATTCAATTGTTAAAAATGAATAAAACAGAAGAGGGGGGAGACAACCTGTGAACATAATTACAGAAGCGGAAGTACATAAATTGTCAGTGATGTATGAAGGGGATAAAAATAGAGATGCTACAGATAAGATCAGAGGATATTTGTTTCAGGACTATGTTGCAATTATGTGTTTGCTTAAAGAACAAGTAGAATGTGTTTGCTTAGAGTATATTGAAGATGTGGATGTCTTTTGGGAAAATGGTAAATTTGAATTTATTCAAGTGAAGTATTATCCAAATTCAGATCTTGCTAAAAAAGAAGTCTTTACGGATCTTTATTATCAGTATTTACGTTTAAAGGTGCTTAAAAGCAATATGAAAATAATGCCATGTCTTTATATTCATAGAGAGAAAAAGGTTGAGAAACCAACAATTGAAGATATGGAAAACTATATTGGATTAGGCAATGGACTTCCCAAAGAGGTCAAATATCCTAGTATCGAGGATTCGGTAGAGTGGCTTAAAGAAAATGTTTATAAAACTAATAAAAAGGATATGCAGAAGAAGTCTCTTTTTGAAAAAATGGCTTCTGAGAAATCAATACAAGAGTTTGTTGCAGTTGCCCAAAATGGTATTTTCTGCAAACCAAGTATTGATAAATATAAAGAAGAGTTGATGAAAGCTTTAGAAGAAGCATATTCTGTTTCAGATACAAAGGGGCAGGGAGAAAAAGCGCATTGGCAGTCAATTTTATTAGGGCTTGCAATGGTGTTTATACAACGTCGTTATATGCTGGTTAATCCACATTTTAATGAGTTGAAATTTGATAAAAAAGAATTTGATCAATATATGAAAGAACATACCGATTTAAGTTCTAATAAAACTATTACAAGTTATTTGATAAGTATTGTTTGTAAAAAGTATGAAAATATTATTAAATATAATAATACTCTAAAAGATTTGCAAGTACATATATTGTATTTAATATATCAGAATTCATTACAATGGATAGGTGAATTAGGTGACTCAGTTGATGGACAATACCAGTTATTAAATACTGTTAGTTTTCTTGATGCTAGCGGGATTGCAGATTATAAGGAATTATCTATAGATGACAAATTGTTGTGCATGGCAGAGAGCAAACTAGGGTTTGAGATTTTCTTGGGATATCTGTGGAAAATCATTTTAAATATTTGTCAAGATAAGATAAGTTCTGAATCGGAAATTTCCCATAATATGGAATTATTTAATCCTGCATATTATGTAGATACATCTGTTAATGAGTATATATGTTTGAACTTTCAAGAAGATAAATATGTTAATCACAGTATAATTTTGCCCGGAGTAGGGGACGGGTTCAATTCTGCAAAGCGAAAGATTGTAGAGCGCATGTTAAATGTAGAAATAAAACCTGAAAAATGGTTTTTGCAGGACAGTAAACTTAAGGTTGGTAAAAATTATTATGACTATAGTACGGCAAATGTAAATGAAAAGGCGAAAGTAACCGATCTTGGAGAAGGTTGTTTTTATATTGAGTGTATGGATTGCATTGAGGTTGATGAGGGAAGTTGGGGTGTAAAAGAAGATTGCAGTAAATGTATTTTTACTGAGAAATGTGTCAAAGAGGAGAAATAGTTATGATTTTGCAAAATGAATTTAAGAACAATGGATATGAGGATATTCTTGTGGGAGATGTTGCTAATCAATGTGAGATTAATCTTAGTGACGTATTTGAACAAAGTCAAAAGCCAAAAGAATTATTAGGTATTTTTATAAGTAAGGAACGGGATGAGTTATTTTTGCTTTTAGATGGCAACCATCAAGAGATAAACTCTTTATGTGATTATTGGGACGATAGAATTCGTGTGTTTATAATTATTAATGGAAAGTCAAAAGTGATTAGTAAATTAAAGTATAATATTGTGCAGTTGATTATTTATTCTGGAAATACACCGGATAAAAGTCGAGAAGGCAATTTGCAAATGTCAAGAAAGATTATTATTAAAGGACATATGATAGATGAAAATCAGATTGAAATCAATGATGATGAGGCGATTGAATTGCCTTTTCATATGATTTCGACTGATGAATTTGTACCAGACAAAGGGCAAGTAAATCGACTACGACAATTAATTCCGGAGGAGAAGAATCTTTTGGAATTGATGGAAAAGAAGCGAATAAAAACGATAAAAAAAGAAAGAAATGGCGTGTTTGATAAAACATTTAAAGTGCAGGAATATGAAATGATTAAGGAGTGGTTGGAGAAATGTTGATTCGCAAGATTAAAATGGAAAATTTTAGAGGTTTTCGTGATAAAACAATAGATTTTAATAATAAATCAATTGTTCTTCTTTCAGCAGCAAATGGAGTTGGGAAGACAACAACGGTTGATGCTATTGAATGGTGTTTGACAGGGGAAATTGGTAGATTAAAGAATGCCTTTGATTCTAGAAGTACCAACGCTACTGAACGTAAAATGAATAATAATGGGATTTTAAAGAATCGGGATGCTAGGGAAAAGGAAAAAGTCAAAGTTATGCTCTGGTTATTTAATGGTGATAAAGAAATAATGCTTTGTAGAGAGCAGACAAATGATGAATTAAATCCGAGGGCATCAAAGGTTACGATTGATCAAAATGAAGAAATAGCAGAAGATTTTATTCGAGAATATGTGGGAGAAAGTTTTTATAATTTTCATTTTTGTGATGTTCAGAAGTCGTTTAATGTACAGAACAAAAAGCGAAAGGACTTAAAAGATTTTTTTTCAGAGTTTATTACAAATTATGATCGACAGAAGCAGATTGCTGATAATTTGGGGATTTTTGCTGAAGACGTACAACGATACATTGATGATAAGGATAAACAGAAAGTATCACAGGATAAAATTAAGATTTACAAAGAACAATTGGAAAAAGTACGTGAAGATGCAAAGCAAATTGTGTATCCAGAGATTACTTTGTATCCAGGTGAGCAGATAGAAATTACAAAATTAAAAAAAGAAGAACTAGTAGCACAGAGAAAAGAATTAGAAAATATTGGATATCAAATTGCGAAAGAAGAACTTTCTAGGCTTATAAAGAATGAAAAAGTAAAAAACTGTCAGACTATTATTAAAGAGATAATTACTTATTGGGAGACCAAGGGTAAATCTATACAACAAGCTTTAAAAGTGGGATTTGCTGAGAATGATAATGCAATAACATTTTTACATAATAAACTTAAAAAATTGAAGGATTTAGTGTTTTCAAAAGAAACAATTCTTGAAGATGAGAAATTGTTACTTTCTTTAAAAATCGATGGATTTACGCAGTTAGAGTATGAAAAACATATGAACACTATTAAAGGGAAAAAGAAAAGGGAAAAAATTCTTTCAGACGAGATAGAATTACTTACTGCGAACAATAAGATGTTGCAACTTTTATCATCGCTTGTTGTAAACAAACAAGCGGTAATAGAATATAGAAATGGAGTTGTTAAACAAAATGGTATTGTGCGGTGCCCTGTATGTGGATCAGAATCGTTTTCAAACATAAATGAAACTTTAATTCTTAAAGAAGCAGATGATTACATTAAACAAAATGGAGAAGCTGTTAAAGAAAAACAAATGGAAAAGACTCTATCACAAACAGAGCTTGAAACTTTTTTGCGAAAAATAATTAATGAAACAAAAAGTAAAGTCAAAAAAGAAATGATGAAATTGGAAGGAAATATAGAAACTTTAAAAAAATTAAAGGATGATGTACAACCATATTTTGATATGGTTAAAAGGTTGCAGAAAATAAATAAGGGAATTAAGATTAATGAATTAACAGCAGAAAAGGCAACAGAGTTATTGCTTATTACGGAGCAAGAACTTCTAGAAAAAGTTGAAGAACAGAAGATACGAGATTTTTCTGAGAAAATTTTGACGGTTTTAGGTTATGAGTATAAAAATGAGATGATGCAACAAACATACGAAAAAGTGACAAATATTATTACAAAGTCTTATAATGTTTTAGAATTTTCTTATGATGTATTTGTGTCAAAACTCAATGCTATTGATAGTGTTCTTGCGAATCGGAAATTGTCTGATTTGAATCAGAAAGTGCAGGAGTGTAATAAGAAGAATCAGAAACTTGATATGGAAATAGAAGAACTTAAAAAACTGCAAAGTATTGCATTCCAGCGAGCGAAAGAAATTGGAGAAGTTGTTGAGAAACTTTCGAAAGAAGAGTATGAAAAAGTAGGACCAGCCATTAGCAAGCTCTATAATAAGTTGATAAGATTTAATACTGATGATAGATTTAATATTGTTCAGGAGAAAGAGGGACTTTCTCTGGTCGACAATAAGGGAAAAAATATTGTCAATGTTTTAAGTAATGGTCAAATTAACGTTTTTATGCTAGCTCATTTTTTTGCAGGTATTAATGCCCGAAATGCTCATGAAAAAATGAAAATATATTTCATTGATGATTTGACTGCATGTATGGATGATGTAAATATGCTTGCTTTCATGGATTTGCTTAAATATCAACTGTCGTCGAAATCAACAGTAGACCAGTTATTTTTTATCACTTGTGATGAACGCATTAGTAATTTGCTAAAGTATAAACTGCATGGTCGTGGGATTGAATTATGTGAACTTTTGGAGCCAGATTTTGTATTATAGGCTGATAAAATTTTGCATTCATTCAGAATGAACTAGAAAAAATATCTCTAGCTGTAGAAACATTGCAGCTTTGGGTTGAGAAAATGATTGATGAAGGTGAAATTGACGTTTTAAAACTATAAGAAGCAAGGAATAAGTATCTGACAAAGGTATAATGCAAATACTTAAAAACAAGAAGAACGATGTCGTATTTTATTGTTTTCAAATCATATATTATCTCTATGAATGGTGTTCTTCAAGCGTCCACTCGCAAAGGAGAACATAGTAACGTAGTAAAACGGGAGAGTGTAATATAAAGTGCGTAAGTTTGTTACCGGTAACTTACACACTTTATATTACACTCTCCCATTTATGTTTTTTAACCAGAATTAAAACTTTATTTCAATACAGTTTTAATTTCCTATTGCTGCCTTAATTCTTCTGACGCCAGCTGAAGATGATTGCTCCTTTAAGATTTTAAATGAAACAAGTTCTCCTGTATTATGAGCATGCGGTCCACCACATATTTCTTTGGAATAGCCGGGAATTGTATAAACCTTTACTATCTCCCCATACTTACCAGAAAATACACCGACAGCCCCTTCTTCATATGCTTTCTCAGGTGTCATTTCTTCTAAAATCACATCTATATTTTTTTGAATAGCTTCATTAACAATTACTTCAACTTGTGTAAGTTCCTCCCTTGTTACCTTCCTTCCAAAAGAAAAATCAAAACGTAAACGCTCGGAAGTAATATTGCTACCTCTCTGAGAGACCTCATTTCCAAGCACTGCTCTTAATGCTCCATTTAGCAGATGTGTTGCTGTATGGAGTCTTGCGGTCTGCTCATTATTATCCGCTAACCCTCCCGCAAACTTTCCGGCAGCACCTTGTCTGGATTTTTCCTGATGTTCTTTAAACTTCTTTTGAAAACCATCCATATCGACGTGATATCCTCTTTCTAAAGCTAACTCTGATGTGAACTCAATCGGAAACCCATAGGTATCATACAATTTAAATGCCAGTTCTCCACTTAATATTCCGCCTACTGATATATTATCAAGATACCTATTTGCTTTTTTTAGTCCATCATCTAAGGTCTTTGAGAATAAAGTAAATTCTTTTTGTAATTGCTCTAGAATAAATGCTCTATTCTCTTCGAGTTCCGGGTAAGTTTCTTTGTATTGCTGAATAATTACATCGGATAGTTCACACAGATAATTGTTTGTAATATCCGCTTTCTTAAATAAACGAATGATTCTTCGAATCAATCTTCTCAAAATATATCCTTGTTCTGTATTCGATGGACTAATCTTCATAGGATCACCCAAAATGAATGTGATAGTTCTAGTATGCTCACATATAATTCTTCTATCCTTTTCGGTTAGAATTTTCCCTTCACCTTCTAAAATCACTTTAAGCTTTTCCATAAGTGGAATAAACAATTCTGTATCATACACGTTTGTTTTTCCGTTGAAGATAGTTAGCATACGTTCCAATCCCATTCCCGTATCCACATTTTTCTGTGCAAGCTCTGTAAAGCTACCATCTGCCTCTTTGTTAAACTGCATAAAAACATTATTCCAAATTTCAACATATTTTCCACAATGGCAGGATGGTCCGCAGTTTGGAGAACATTTTGGCTTGCCCATATCATAGAATATCTCTGTGTCTGGTCCACAAGGACCAGTTTGCCCAGCAGGCCCCCACCAGTTACACTCTCTTCCGTATCTGAAAATCTGCTCATTTTTAAGTCCGTGGCTTTTCCATATCTCTACAGTCTCCTCATCAGCAGGAGCTATTTCATCTCCTTCAAATACTGTTACAGCCAACCGCTCTACGGGGATGTTCAAATATTTCGTTAGGAATTCAAAACTCATAGAAATGGCCTCCTGTTTAAAGTAGTCACCTAAAGACCAATTTCCCAGCATCTCAAAAAATGTACAATGTGTATCATCACCCACTTCGTCAATATCCTCTGTTCTCACACATTTTTGTACGTCAGTAAGTCTCTTCCCACTTGGATGTTTCTCGCCCAGTAAATACGGAACCAACGGGTGCATTCCTGCCATAGTAAATAACACGGTTGGATCATTCTCCGGGAGAAGTGACGCTGACGCGATTTCCTTGTGCCCCCTTTCTTTGAAAAAGTTTACATACATTTGTCTTAATTCTTTTGCTGTCATGTTTCATTCTCCTTTCTGACATTTCTCCAAAACAAAAAGCCCTAAGTTGATATTATATCAACTTAGGGCGAACTTTTATGTCCGTGTTACCACCTAATTTCAGATTTCTCTGCACTCTGTCAATACGGGATTTCTCCGATATTGCTTCCTAAGTTAACGGGGGAATTCCGTTGAAGCCTACTAAGATTTTCTGTTCGGTTCACAGCTCGGAGGCTGCTTCAATATTAGTTCAATGAAGATTCGCACCATCCATCTTCTCTCTGCAAAATTCCTAATACCTACTATTCCTCGTCAAAGCCTTTTTGTTTTGAATTAGTGCCAAGTATAACATTATATACAATATTTGTCAAGTACTTTGTCATAATTTTACACTAACGAAAATAGGAACAAAAATAAAACCGTTGGCTCATGACTGAAAAAGTATCAAACCAACGGTTTTTAGCGTTCCCGAGAGGATTCGAACCTCCGACCTACCGCTTAGGAGGCGGTCGCTCTATCCAGCTGAGCTACGAGAACAGATGGCTCCCAGGGAAATGTTATACTGCCCCTTAGGAGGGGGCTGTTATATCCATTTAACTATGAGAGCAAAATCCGGCTTATGCAGCATAAGCCGGAGATTTTTATTTTATCCGGTAATTACAGATATTTTTTCAAAACATCGACTTTATCTAATCTCTCCCAAGGAAGGTCTAAGTCGCTGCGGCCGAAGTGGCCATAGGCAGCAGTCTGGGAATAGATTGGTTTTCTGAGGTCGAGCATCTGGATGATGCCGGCCGGACGCAAATCGAAGTTCTCGGCAATGATGTCGACTAATTTGCTTTCCGGTAATTTGCCGGTGCCAAATGTGTCAATGCGTACGGAAGTTGGTGAAGCAACGCCGATTGCGTAGGACAACTGTATTTCTGCGCGGTCACACAGACCGGCAGCTACAATATTTTTGGCAACGTAGCGGGCTGCGTATGCAGCCGAGCGGTCAACTTTTGTCGGGTCCTTTCCGGAGAAAGCGCCGCCGCCGTGGCGTGCCCAGCCACCGTAAGTATCGACAATGATTTTACGGCCGGTTAAACCGCTGTCGCCGTTTGGTCCGCCGATTACAAAACGACCGGTTGGATTAATATAAAATTTTGTATCTTTGTCAATTAATTCGGCAGGGAGAACAGCATCTACGACATATTCGCGGATGTCTTTCTGAATCTGTTCCCAGGAAACATCTTCGCTGTGCTGCGATGAAACAACAACAGCATCCAAACGCAGTGGATTTCCATTTTCGTCGTATTCTACCGTAACCTGTGATTTGCCGTCCGGGCGCAGGTAGGAAAGCGTTCCGTCTTTGCGGACTTTGGAAAGCTGGCGGGACAATTTGTGTGCCAGATAAATCGGATACGGCATATAGTCATCGTCGGTTTCGTTTGTTGCGTAACCAAACATCATACCCTGGTCGCCGGCACCTTCCGATTCAATTTCGGAGTCCGTCAGCTTCGCTTCTAATGCTTTGTCGACGCCCATTGCGATGTCGGAAGACTGTTTGTCCAGTGCAATTTTAACCTGGCAGGTTTTTCCGTCAAAGCCCTTTGCGGCATCGTCATAACCAATTTTACAGATTGTATCGCGAACGATTGCTTCAATGTCAACCGTTGCATTGGATGTAATTTCACCCATAACTAAAACTAAATCAGTAGTGACTGCTGTTTCGCAGGCAACACGACTCATCGGGTCCTGTGCGAGCATAGCATCCAAGATGGCATCGGAAATCTGATCACAGATTTTGTCCGGATGTCCCTCGGTTACCGATTCAGAAGTAAAAAGTATCTTACCCATGGTTTCCTCCATTCAAATTCATACGTAAATAACATTCTTATTCTACTATAACAGTAAAATATCGTCAAGTTGGAAAAAATGATAAAAAATGATAAAGTTTAACACATTTTTATTTTTTTATGTTATGATAGAAACAGACGGTAAAATAAAGAATAAAAAGTGATAAAGAGGAGAACTATGGCAATTCACATTTTTGTCATTTGCCTTGTTGTTTTGGGGCTTCAGAATATTATTTCCATAACCATTCATAAGAAGCGTTTTTCCAAACAGGTGGATGAATTACAGAAGCAGCTGGATGAAAAAAAAGAAGAATCTGAACTTGTCATGAGGGAAATGCTAAGCAATATTACACATGATTTAAAAACACCCTTAACGGCGATACGCGGGTATGCTCAGGGAATATTAGATGGAGTGGCGGCAACCCCTGACCGCATGAACAAGTATATCAGTACCATAAGAAATAAAGCAGATGACATGGCAAATCTGGTAAATGAGTTGTCGTTGTTTGCTCAAATTTATAATAAAGAAATTGAATATAAAAAAGGAGGTGTCGAAATTGATGAATACATCAGCCGATGTATGAGCAATTTGTCGCTTGACTTGGAAACCAGAAAGATTGATTTTTTATATCGAAATGATGTGGAAAAGGGAACGTGCCTTTATATTGATGAGGAAAAGATAAAACGAGTTTTTTATAATGTAATTGGAAATGCATACAAATACATTGACAAAGATTTGGGAATGATATTTCTTCATATTGAGGATGCCGGGAAAATGGTCTGGGTTCGAATTACCGATAATGGTTCGGGAATCGAGAAAGATGAACTGCCGCTGATTTTTGAACGTTTTTACCGAACCGACAGTTCCAGAAATTCAAAAACCGGAGGAACCGGACTTGGTCTTGCGATTGCAAAAAAGATAATTGAAGACCATGGCGGACAGATTTATGCGGAAAGCGAAAAGGGGAAAGGGACGAAAATTTCTTTTTCTTTGCCAAAGAAAGTAGACGAAAAGAAAAAAATATGATAGCATAGGATTAGTAGAATGGAGGGCCAGTATGAAGAAAATACTTATTGTTGAAGATGAATTACCGATTGCTGAGTTGGAAAAAGATTATTTGGAGCTTAGTGATTTTGAGGTTACGATTGAGACCGACGGCATTGAGGGCGAAGCAAAAGCAATGAGCGGAGAGTACGATTTGCTGATTCTTGATGTAATGCTTCCGGGACAGGACGGATTCGAAATTTGCCGCAAATACAGAGAAAAGTATTTGGCACCTGTCATTGTTGTTTCGGCAAAAAAGGAAGATATTGATAAAATCCATGGATTAGGACTTGGTGCAGATGATTATATGACAAAACCATTCAGTCCGAGTGAATTGGTGGCACGTGTGAAAGCACATATAAACCGTTATGAGTCTTTGACGGAGAAATCATCTGAGAAGACAGCAAAGAATGAGACGATTGAGGTTGGTGATTTAAAGATTGACCGTACCGCTCGTCGTGTATTTGTTCGTGGTGAAGAGAAAAATTTAACTTCCAAAGAATTTGATTTGCTTTACTTTTTGGCAAAAAATCCAAATCATGTATTCCCGAAAGAAGAGCTGTTCCAGCAAATCTGGGATGTAGGTCCGATTGGGGAAAATGGCATGGTTGGCGATATTGCCACCGTTACCGTGCATATCAAAAAAATTCGTGAAAAAATTGAGCAGGATACATCCAATCCGGAGTATATTGAGACCATCTGGGGTGTTGGATACCGGTTCCGCGCCAATTAATTTCAGGGATAAAAAATTAAAAATCGAAGATACTAAGGTAGCAGGCCGTATGGTCTGCTGCTTTTTATATTTACGGGAGGTGCGGCATGAAAACAAGAAATTTCATTTTAATCGGTCTTACGATTTTGTTGTGGTTTTCTTTTCGATTTTTGCTTCCGTTGACGCTTCCCTTTGTACTCGCCTATTTTTTTGCGAAACTGGTATCGCCAATGATACAATTTCTGGTAAATAAATTAAAATGGAGACGGAAAGTCAGTATTTTTTTAGTTGTTTTTTTTACGCTGTTGATATTAGGTGGATTTAGCGCTTATATCATTACATTAATTATAAGTCAGGGAATGCTGCTGCTGCAGAAAATACCGGTTTATGGGCAGATTTGCGGAAGAATGCTTGAAAAAATGTGCAGTCACTGCGACCGGATGCTGGAGCTTGCGGATGGAAGCAGTTTTGATTATTTAGAGGGTCAGGCAGCAGGGCTTTATCAGAAAATTGGCACGGATTTACTTCCTAAATTGTCCGGGTGTGCCATTTTTCTCGTAAAAAAGGGAATTGGAGCCATTAGTGCTCTGTTTATTTTCTTTTTGTCGGTGCTTTTAATTTTGCTGGATGACAAAATGCCTGCGGTGCGTGGGAGGCTTCGCCCATTTGTGCAAAAACTGCGTGGTGCCGGACTTGCTTATCTCAAAGCGCAGTCACTGTTGTTATTCATTATTGCGGCACTTTTGGCACTTGGCTTTTATTTCATGGGAAATGATTATGCGATACTTCTTGCGATTGGAATTGCTTTACTGGATGCATTTCCGGTACTTGGGAGCGGTATGGTATTGATTCCATGGGCGGTATTAAGTGTCATTGGCGGACGATATTATGATGCAGCAATTGTTACAACTCTTTTTTGCGTGGTTACATTTTTGAGAGAAATTTTAGAACCGAGACTGATTGGAAAAGAAGTGGGGATTAAACCATTGTATCTGATTATTTCCGTGTACGCCGGAATCGAATTATTTGGCATCGGCGGTGTGATTTTGGGGCCGGTTTCTTTAACTATTTTGAAAGCGGTACGCGAAGAACTCATCGAGCGGGAACGAACCTAGCGGGAAATCCAGCGGCTCATACCGGAGCCATGGTCTGAAAATGGACGTGTGTGAAAACCTAGTTTTTCGTAAAAAGGTTCTTTGTTCAATGCGGACATGAGGTTTACCATAATGGTCTCTCCCTCATCCACCTGACTTTCCAGCCAGGAAAGAACATGCTCAATAATATATCGTCCAAGTCCCTGCGACTGGTGCGATGGACGCACAATGACATCGCAGATAAAATAGACGTACCCACCATCTCCGACAACACGCGCCATGCCCACCGGCCGTCCGTTCTCTCTGGCAATCAGGGTATAGAGGGAATGGTCGAGGGCGATGCGGGCGCGATTTTCTCTTATGGTAATAAAATCTACGCTTGCACGAAGGTCATTATATTCATCAATTGTTATGGAATGATTTAATGTTATATTTTCTATGTTCATGGCAAGCTCCTAAAGTATCAGACAAACTGGTTGGTTGTTTCATCATACTGGTAGTCAATGGAATCCAATGTCTGACAAAGCTCTGCCTGATTCAGTTCATATGTCTGGCACAATTCTTCCAAAGTTGCAAATTGATCCCGTAATTTTGTGTTTACAAAACTAACTAAAATAATGGGGTCCTGTGGTACATCCACAATCAAACACCTCCTGTGTATTTTCATTGATTCCCAACTATCATACATAAAAACATAGTTTCTTGTCAACCCTATTAGAAGAAAGAATCTTTTTTGGGAGGTGATTATGTCGCAGAGAACAGAATTTTCAAAGGATTTTAGCAAAAATAAACAGCGGATTGATGAACTTTTGCAGATTGATAAAAGCTTTGATTTGCTGTACCGGGTGGTGATTATTGGTGGTAAAAAGGCTTGTTTTTATTTTGTTGACGGTTTCTGTAAAGACGAAATTATGGAGAAGGTATTAGAATTTCTCTATAAAATTAAACCGGAGGAAATGCCGGAAACAGCGCATGATTTTTTAAATGAAAAATTGCCGTATGGTGAGATTGATTTAGTGCGGACAGAAAATGATTTGATTCAGAGGTGCTTATCGGGTGTTCCGCTTTTGATGGTGGATGGATACTGCGAACTGCTCGCAATGGATTTTCGAACATATCCGGCACGTTCGGTCGACGAACCGGAAAAAGATAAAGTAATGCGCGGTTCCAGAGATGGTTTTGTGGAAACCGTTGTGTATAATACGGCATTGGTCAGAAGAAGAATTCGTTCTACGGACCTTGTGATGGAAATGCATACAGTAGGAAAAAGTTCACGGACAGATGTCGTAATTGCTTATATGGGTAACCGTGTGGAGCCGGAAATGTTAAACAACATTCGTAAGCGGATTGACGCGATTGAGATTGATTCTCTTTCCATGAATCAACAGAGCCTTGCAGAATGTTTATATCAGCACAAGTGGTATAATCCGTTTCCGAAATTCAAGTTTTCGGAACGTCCGGATGTCACAGCAGCCAGTATATTGGAGGGAAGTGTGGCAATTTTGGTGGATAATTCGCCATCTGCCATGATTTTACCGACATCGGTTTTTGATATTGTCGAGGATGCGGACGATTATTATTTTCCTCCTGTGACAGGAACTTACCTGCGGCTGTCGCGAATGGTCATTGATTTTCTTGCTGTTTTCATGACGCCGGTATTTTTACTTTTTATTATGCATCCGGAGTGGCTTCCGGAGTCCTTAAAGTTTATTCAGATTAATGACCCGGTGAATGTCCCCATTTTCCTGCAAATGCTGATTTTGGAGTTCGCCATTGATGGATTAAAACTAGCGTCGGTGAATACTCCGAATATGCTGAGCACGCCGCTTAGTGTCGTGGCAGGTATTATATTGGGTGATTATACGGTAAGTTCCGGCTGGTTCAATGCCGAAATCATGCTGTATATGGCATTTGTGGCCGTGGCAAATTACACGCAGGTCAGTTTGGAACTTGGCTATGCGCTGAAGTTCATGCGGATTATTTTGATTTGTCTTACCGCTGCATTTGGTCCGTGGGGGCTGCTTGCCGGTACGGCGCTGGTAGTTGTTTTGATTGTGACGAACCGGACAATCAGCGGAAAAAGCTATATTTATCCGATTGTTCCGTTTAATGCGAAGCAGTTTTTGCGGCGGTTTTTCCGGGTAAATCTGCCGAGTTCAGAAAAATAAACGGCGTTATATCATGATATTACATGGAATGGATACAATAGCATGATACCTATCCCTTTCAATATAGTAGACATAGGTACCATAGTATTTTAACGTAATGTTTTCCACATTTGTGATTCCGTATCCGTGTACCATTTCATCTTTTTCATGTTCTTTTGCTTGATGAGACAAGGTATTTGAAATGTGCAGTAAAAGCTCTTTACTAGTGGTACGGATGGATACTTCAATTTGTCTCGGAGCCGGCACTTGAATTTCACGGCAGGCATTCAGACAGTTGTCTAGCAGATTGCCCAAAATGATACTAAAGTCATAATCATCGATTTGAATGTTAGACAGGCTTACCTGGATGTCCGTCCGAAATTCAATGTTCTCTTTTTCGGCAATTGACATATGATTGCTTACAAAGGCATCAATAACCAAATTTCCTGTATTTATACGGTTATAGTATAATGGTCTCATAAATTAAGACACTGAACACGACATTTCTTAATGAATCTGAT
>OFSD01000758.1_pt1 | contig 25156 bp, 14 predicted proteins | sample 1543191 | NCBI WGS metagenome assembly OFSD01 (sample SAMN04209221, study PRJEB22552) | human gut metagenome | biome: gut; material: feces | host: Homo sapiens | place: USA: Oklahoma
CAGTCGCATAGGCCACCTGCCGGCCTCCCAACGCCGCCTTTTCCCGCCATTCCGCACACGATTCCCTGCCGGACACGAAGTCCTCCAGGGCACGGGCCAGAGCCTCGTCGTCATTATCCACCATGAGGCCAAAGCGGCCCATTCCCAGCTGTTCCCTGATGCCGGAGCATTCTACCGCCAGAACGGGCACACCCAGAATGAGGGCTTCCGTCACGACGGTACTCATTCCCTCGCTGCGGGAACTGCACACGAACAGGTCCGCACCCGCCATCCACGGGTAGGGATTTTCCAGAAAACCGGGCATCAGCAGGGATTCTGAAACTCCCAGCCCGGCAGCCAGTCGTTCCAGATCGTTTCTGAGGCGTCCTTCTCCAAGAAGAACCAACTCTGCGGTTCGGCCCCGCTCTTTCAGCCGGGCAAGAGCGCGGATAAGCCTGTCAAATCCCTTCTGTTCTTCCAGACGCCCGGCGGAAATGATCCTGAAACACTTCTTTTCAGGAACTCCCTCCACGGCGGCGGATTTAGCCAGCACCTCGTCCCGATCCACCGGGTTGTGCACGACGACGGACCCGGGATGCGTTCCAAAACGCCTTTCAAAAGCCTCCTTCACCGTCCGCGACACATGCGCTACTGCGTGAAAACGTCCATAAGCCCTTTTCTCCTCGTCCAAAGACCGGAACACCACTCCCTGCGTCCAGGGCCTGGCTTCCAGGTCCACATGCACCCAGGCTATTTTCCTGGTCTCCCCGGCCTTTCCGCTCTTTCCCCCCGGCGCGGCCGCCAGCAGGCGGGTGGGCAGCCCTTCCGTGAAAGCCGCCTCCACATCATAATCTCCGGCAATGCGCCACCGATAAATCCAGCTAGCGGGCAAAAAACGATACACCAGCGCATACTTCACCCGATAAAGCCAGCCAGAGCCGCCCACGATGAAGCGGTAGCGGGCATGTTTCCGGACCTCATCCCGGTACTGCCCGCAGTCCACGACAGCGCATACCGTCACGTCGAATTTGTCCCGGTCCAATCCGCGCACCAGGCCGGAAAGGATTTTTTCAGCTCCTCCTCCGGAGAGGGATTCCACCAGAAACAGGACTTTCAGACGGGAATGCGGCATAAAACGGACTTTCAAATGAATTATTTTTCCGCACACGGAGAGGAGGTATCCAGACTCCTGTACACGGCATACCCGCGGGAAGAACGGCCATGAGGCTCCACATCGCACAGGACGATGCCCATGCGTTTCAGCTCCCCGTTTTTCCATATCTTCTGCAATCCGGCCAAATCACGCTTCTTCACGCAGCCGGCCCGCATGACGTACAGCGTGACGTCGGCCAGACGGGCGACGATGTGCGCATCCGCCAGGGAGGAATAGGGAACGCAGTCCATGAAGATGAAATCATACTGTTCCTTCAATTCCTCCATAAGCTTTCTGATGCGATCATGCAGCAACAGCCGGGAAGGATGGTCCGGCAGGGTTCCAGCAAACAAATAATCCAGATGGGCGGAAACTGGGGACTGTTCCACCAGGGAACGCCAGCCGCCTTCCCCGGCCTGTTCCAGATCTCCTATGCCCGGTTTCCCGGCTCCGCCCAGCAGGGAACTGAGCGATCCTTTCCTTAAATCCATATCCATCAGGAGCACCTTTTTTCCGGCCACGGCCAGGGAAAGGGCCAGGTTCACGGAGAGATAGGTCTTCCCTTCCCCGGAACAGGTGGACGTAATCAGGACGCTGAGGGGTTTTCCCGCATTCTCGTCGGAAAGGGCCACCATGCGTTCCGCCAGCAGGGGGAAACATTCGGACAACTCGGAAGGCTCCTCCAAATTCACCACGATTTCCTGGTTCTTCAGCTTCCGCGGCTTGCGCGGCAGTTCCCCGTATACGGGAATGGCGGTCAGGGCTTCTATTTCCTTCCGGCGCTTTACGTTGGAGTCCAGCATCGCGGCGACTACGCACAGGACCACGGGAATGGCCAGTCCCGCCAGGAATCCCACCATCAGAATTTTGGGAACGTTGGGCTCCAGGGGGCCGTTGCCGCCCCGCACATCGTCCACCATCCGCGCATTGTCTTCCGTAGCGGCCAGGGCCAGGGAATTTTCCTCCCTCTTGTTCAGCAGAAGAACGTATAGGGACTCCCGGACGCGCTGCTCCCGGTCAATGTAGTTGACGTCCCGTTCCCTGCTGGAGACGTTCCTGATGTGCTCCCGCGTCTTTTCATGCTGGTCCTGGATGTTCTTCTTCTTGACCAGCAGGGAAGTATAGTAATTGTTCACGGAACGTTTCAACGCATCCTTCAGGGAGGACAAATTGGCTTCCAGCTCACGGACAATCGGATTGTTGTCCCCCGCATTCACCTTCAGGCTGGTCTTCTTCAGCAGGGTGTCGTTGAACACGCCGATCTGGTCCCGGATGCCCATGTCCGCTATTTTCGAATTGATGGGGACCAGCCTCGCATCGTGTTCCGCCTCTTCTTCCAGATACTGCTTCAGGTATTCAATGGACTTGATCTCCAGCTCCAGCTCCCTCAAATCCTTCTTGTCATTGATGCTGTTCTCATATTCTTCCGTGAGGGCGGTGGACAGGTCCGTCAGGATGTCGGTCTCCTTTTTCAGCTTTTCAACGGCCAGGTCATTTTTTCTCATTTCCTCGCTGATGACAGCCAGGCGCTCCCCGATGAATTTGTTCGTCTTCCTGCCGCGCGTGTTTTTCTCCTTCAGGGACGCCTCATTGTAAAAATGGACGATGCTGTGCAGGATGTTCTCCGCCTTCACCGGATTGTTGCAGCGCATGGAAATATTGACCAGGTTATTCTTTCCATTTGCCTTTTTGACGGTCAATCCGCTTCTCAGCCCCACCGCCGCATTCCTGACGGAGGTTTTCCTGACAATCACGGGGACGTTCAGTGCGGCTTCACTGAACCGAGGCGTTTTCTCCATGATGAACGTCAGGGAGTCGAAGCGCACTTCCTTGCCGAAGGTTCCCGTTTCCTGCCTCTGGCGGTCCTTTTCATCCTTCTCCAGCCGGAATTCCGTCTCCGAAAGGGGAACCACGCGGAACCTGGCGTCCGCCGCCTCTCCTTCCTGCGTGAATTGTACCGCAATGGGGGAATCCTGATAAATTTCCACCTTGCGGAACTTGTCCTTCTTCCAGTAGGTGACGTCCAGCTTCAGCTTCCGGACTACCGTTTCCAGCAAGGAATGGGAGGAAAGCAGGAATATCTCGTTATCCAGATTGGTGGCGGCCGTGTTGACGATTCCATTGGTGGAGGCCAGCACCGTGGCGGCCACGGACTCCTTGGGGTAGTCGTCCTTGATGAGGATGGTGGTGGCCTTTCCGTAAACCTGGGGCTGCCGCGCCGCATACAAATAGGCCAGGGGGAGGCAGACGCACAGGGAAAGCACGCACCAGTACCATTTCCGGACAATCCGGGCCAGGATGGCCTTGGGACTGGGAAGCAGGGATACCGAAGCAGCGCCGCCGGCCCCCAGGGATTCCGTCTTGGGAGAAAGGTCTTTCATGGGATTTTAAATGCAGAAGGCCAGAATGACCATGGCAATGGAAGTGCCGGAAATCAGGTAGGGATAAATCTGGAGTTGTTCGCTCCGCGTATTCACCTTCCTGTCCGACGGGGTGACGTAAATGACGTCGTTCTGCTGGATGTAGTAGTAGGGGGAATGGAACAGGTCGCTATTGCGCAGGTCCACCTTGGACGCGATGCGCTCTCCTCCGGATTCCCGGATGATGTAAATGTCGCGGTTGCCGTCCATGTTCAGGTCTCCGGCCTTGCTCAACGCTTCCAGCAGCGTCAGGCGTTCTCCCTTGATTTCATAATTGCCCGGCTTGGACACTTCCCCGAGAACGGAGAATTTGAAATTCATCAGGCGCACGCTGACGGCAGGGTCCTTGATGTACCCTTCCCGGATGATCTCGTTTTCAATGTCGTTCGCCAGCTGGGTGCAGGTTTTGCCCACAGCCTTGATTCTTCCCAGCACGGGGAACACGATATCGCCGTCCGTATTCACGAAGTAGCCGCGCTCGTCGTCCCTGGGGCTGGAAACGCTCCCGCTGTCCTTGTTGAACATCTGGGCGAGGGTGGGATTCTTGCTGCTGACGGAGATGAACAGGCGGTCGTCCTTCTTGATGACTATTTTATACTCCTTCCTGATGGAGGATTTCTGGTCCAGCACCAGGTTTTGGACGTAATTGACTTCTTCCGGCTTGACGCAGGCGGGGAGGGCGCACACCAGAGCAGAGGCTACCAGAAGGCGGCTCCAGAGGGCGGGACGGCGGAATGGATGTAGGTATTTCATTGGATGGATCAAGCAGAGGTTAGATGGTGAGGATTTTTTTTGAGTCCAGGTAGTCGTATTTCTGATAAGGGGAATTGTTGCTTTTGTATTCGGGTATCAATTGTTTCATGGCGCGTACGGTATCTTCCAGACGACGGGATTCCGCATGCTGCACCAACTTTTCAAAGGCGTCTTTCAGCTCGGACATGTCGTACTTTCTGGCCTCGAAAATGCGGATGCGCTTGTGGGCGGTTTCCCGGGTCTGCTCGTAATCCGTCAGCAGCTCCTCATAAAGTTTTTCCCCGGGGCGCAGGCCCGTGAAGACAATACGAATATCCTTCAGCGGAGAAAGCCCCGCCAGGCGGATCATTTTCTTCGCCAGCTCAACGATTTTCACTTGCTCGCCCATGTCGAACACGAAAATCTCTCCGCCGGAACCCATGGCGTTCGCCTGGAGAATCAGGCGGCAGGCTTCCGGAATGGTCATGAAATAACGGACGATTTCAGGATGGGTCACCGTGACGGGCCCTCCTTTCTTGATCTGTTCCTTGAACAGGGGAATGACAGAACCGGCGCTCCCCAGCACGTTGCCGAAGCGCGTGGTGATAAACACGGTGGAGCCTTCCCCGTTCTCCCGCCGCAGGGATTCTCCCAAACTCTGGACGTACATTTCAGCCAGCCGCTTGGTCGCCCCCATCACGCTGGTGGGGTTCACCGCCTTGTCCGTGGAGACCATGACAAACCGTTTGACGCCGTATTTGACGGCCAGGGAGGCTACGTGCATGGTTCCCTTGACGTTGTTGATCACGGCCGTGCAGGGGTCTTCCTCCATGATGGGGACATGCTTGTAGGCGGCGGCGTGGAAAATCAGGTCGGGACGGTACTGCCACATACAGTATTCCAGCTGGCGCCGGTGGCAGATGCTGGTGATGCTACTGGCGACGGAAACCTGAGGATAGTCTTTTTCCACTTCTTTCCGTATCAGCCACAAGGGCGTTTCCGCGTGGTCCAGCAACACGATCCTCCGGGGGGCAAACCGGCACAACTGCCTGACCAGCTCGCTGCCGATGGAGCCGGCGGCGCCCGTCACCATCACCACGCTGTCCTTAATCCCTGCGGAAATCGTCCCTTCGTCAATGTTGATTTCCTCCCGGTCCATCAAATCTTCAATCTGCACGTCGTCCACGGCCACGCCGGAATAATCATGAAACGACTGGAAGAGGTCATGGGAAATGAGAAGGCTGATTCCCCGTTCCAGGCAAACGTCAGCCAACTTTTTTTCTTCGAGAAGGTCATCCTTGCCTACGAAAATGATGGCCGAAGCCTTGAATATGCCCAAAACGTCCTCCACCTCGGAAGCTTCACGCACAAAACGAACGGGAATATCCCTGATCGTTCTTCCGTCCGCCTGCTGTTCAGACGTCAGAATGCCCACAATTTCATATTCCTCGCTCTTCAGGCTCCTGATCAGGGAGGCCTTCAGCAGGCAGGCGTCCAGCTTTCCGGCAAGGGCCACCCTCTTTCGTCCGGAAGTGGTGATGGAGGAAAGAGACTCCTCCGCATGGAAATGGTCCAGCCAGTTTCTGCCGCCGATACAGGCCAGACGCCCCCCAATCAGCGCCAGGCTGGTCAGCATGAAGTTGAACACCACGCCGGCAAAGTGTACCTTGTAATAACCTGGCCAGATGCAGGTATAAGTAAGGCTCACGAGCACGCACGCCAGCAGGATGGCTCCCATTAGCCTCTGAATGTCCTTCAGGGTGGTGTATCGGATCATGCTCCTGTAAACGCCGGAGTTCCAGAGAATGACGCCGGTGATCGCCATGTCGATGAAGAGGATGTAGGGGAGGTTGGGAACCAGCCAGTTCCCCCGATAGAGGAATCGGCAGTACAAAAAGGCCAGCATCGTCGTCATCAATGACACGGCCAGATCCAGCGCGAAAACAAATTTCTCGCTGGAGTTCAATAAATAATGTCTCGCGTAATAGAGGAAGCGCGCGATGGGATTATGATCCGTCCGTTCCATGAACATGAAATTTAAAGGGTTGCCATAACGTCCATGATGCGGTCCATGTCCTCCCCGGTGAGAGAAGCGCCCGAAGGCAGGCACAGGCCCTGTTCAAACAGGCGGTCCGACACGCCGGCCCCATAAAACGGGCAGGAGCGGAACACGGGCTGCAAGTGCATGGGCTTCCAGAGGGGGCGGCTTTCCACGCCGGCCTTCAGGAGCGCCAGCCGCAGCTCTTCCCGGTCAAAACGGGCTTCCTCCGGATGGATCTGCACGCAAGTCAGCCAGTGGTTGGAATGGTAGCGGGAATCCGGATTTTCCAGCAGGGACAGCCCCGGCACGCCGGAGAGCCGGCGGCGGTAGTCTTCATGAATGCCGCGCCTCTTTTCCAGGAAGGCGGGGAGGGAGAGCATCTGCCCGCGGCCTATGCCCGCGCACACGTTGCTGAGGCGGTAATTGTAGCCGATGCGCGCGTGCTCATAATGCGGAGCCTGCTCCCTGGCCTGGGTGGCGTAAAATTTGACCCTGTTCCGGGATTCCTCGTCCGGGCAGCACAGCGCGCCGCCACCGGAGGTGGTGATGATCTTGTTCCCGTTGAAGGAGAAGGCGCCATAGGTCCCGAACGTCCCGCACTTGCGCCCCCGGTACTCGGAGCCGAGCGCCTCGGCAGCGTCTTCCAGCACGGGAATGCCGTATTTCCCGGCAATTTCCATGATTTCCGCCATGCTGGCGGGCATGCCGTAAAGGTCCACCGGAATCATGGCTTTGGGTGCGCGGCCCGTCTGCCTGATGCGGTCCCTAATGGCTTCCTCCAGCCATTCCGGAGACATGTTCCACGTCTTTTCCTCACTGTCCACAAACACGGGGGAAGCCCCCTGGTAAATAATGGGATTGGCGGAAGCGGCAAACGTCATGGACTGGCAGAGGACTTCATCTCCCGGCCCCACTCCCAGCATCACCAGCCCCAGATGAAGGGCAGAAGTGCCGGACGCCAGGGCCACCACATGCGTTTCCCCCAGGTATTCCTCCAGTTCCCGTTCAAAAGCGTCCACGTTCGGGCCCACTGTCGTCACCCATTTCGATTCAAAGGCTTCACGCACGAACCTTTCCTCCGCCTCCCCCGTGCAGGCAAGAGAGAGCCAGATGGCGGACTTCTTTTCCGGCGCGGGGGACGGCTTCTTGTTCAGCACGGCGGGGCAGCCCGCATAAGTTCCCTCCTCCAGCGCATCCCGCACCAGGGTGGAATTGGCGCCCAGCACGACGTTCCGCTTCACCGTGCGGCACGGGAGCACCACGGACGCCGCTCCCAGGAAGTTGGCGTTCCCCAGCGTCACGCCGCCGGATATCTTGCTGCCGTTGGCCACGACGTTCCAGTTCTCCAGCGTCACGTCATGGCCAATCAGGGAACCGCAACTGAACAGGTTGAAGTCCCCCATTTCCACATGGCAGCTGAAAATATGGCCGAAGCTGATGACGTTCCCCTTCCCCATGACCATCCGGTCACGGTCATAAAACTTTACATCCGGCGCGATGATATTGGGAAAATCCAGCAGCGGATTATCCAGCAGGCCGGAAATGCGCTCCAAAGCCCGCGGCGAAGCGATCGCGATCACGACGGAAAGAGGTTCCTTCCACGCATTCAGGTCTTCCACCGGGCCCAGCACGCAGCCATACTCATTTTCCGTTCCGGCGGGGACCCCGTCATCAAAGAAACCTATCAAATTCCAGGAGGGGGATTCCCCGTTGATTGCCCGGAGGCAGCAGGCCGTTTCCCTGCCGAATCCCCCGGCGCCGACGATTGCTATATTCTTTTTCATTTTCCAGAACCCGTAAATTTTTCCATGGTGGCGCTGCCTTCGGCGCTGATGCCCTGGCGCCGGACCACCTTTGCCAGCGTTAACAGAATGATGCGCGCATCCAGCAAAAAGCTCAGATGGTCCACATACCAGACGTCCAGTTCAAATTTGCGCTCCCAACTGATGGAATTGCGCCCGTTGACCTGGGCCCAGCCCGTAATGCCGGGCCTTACGTCATGGCGGCGCGCCTGCTCCGCACTGTACAGGGGCAGGTATTCCGGCAGCAGCGGGCGCGGGCCTACAAAACTCATCTGCCCCGCCAGCACATTGAACAACTGGGGCAGCTCATCCAGGGACAGGGAGCGCACCAGACGCCCCGCGCGCGTCAGCCGCCGTTCATCCGGCAGCAACACCCCGAGGGCATCCTTTTCATCCGTCATCGTCTTGAATTTGACGATGCGGAACAATTTGCCGTGACGGCCGGGACGCGTCTGGCGGAAAAACGGCGTGCCGCGATTGGCTGCGGCCAGAAGCACCGCCAGCACCAGGAACGGGACCAGCAGCGCGGCCAGCGCAACCAAGGCGATGGAAAAATCCAACACCCTCTTGATGCAATTCACGTAAATCATGCCGACACCCTCCCGTAAAAATGCACCAGTGCTTCCCACACGATCCGGCAGCTGAAGCGGCTTTTCACCTGCTCCGCCGCCTGCACCCCCATTCTCCTGCGCCGCTCAGGATCATCCCGGAGGGCCGTCATGGCCTGCCGCAGGGCCTCTTCATCCCGCGCCGGGACCAGCAGGCCGTTCACACCGTCCTTCACAATCTCGTTACACCCGCATATATCCGTGGCAATGGAGGGCAGTTCCATGGCCCCCGCCTGAAGGAGGGAATTGGGGAATCCCTCCCGGTAGCTGGGCAGCACGAACACGTCCGCCGCCTCCAGCCAGGGCCGGATATCCTCCTGAAAACCGGGACGGAACACACCGGGCACGTCCAGATCCACCCCGGAGCAATCCTCCGTCCATCCCACCAGCGCCAGAAAAACGGGCGCTCTTTCCGCCTCCGCGCGCAAAGCGGAAAACGCGGCAAGCAATTCACGGACGCCCTTGTCTTCCGTAATCCGCCCCACAAAAACAAACAGCACGGCCTTCTCCGGCAGTTCCAGGCTCTTCCTCATTTCCTGCCGCCAGCCGGAGCGGCGGAAATAATCCGGATCAATGCCGTTGACGTTGCCGTGGTCCAGGATTTCCAGGGGCTTGCCTGTTATCTTTCCCGCCAGCAATTGCCGCCGGACGCCCTCCCCCTCCGGGATGACGTGCGTCGCAAACAGGCAGGTCAGGCGGTCCATCTGCTTGAGCAGGAATTTGAAGGCCCCTTCCCGGTAGGGAAAAATCAGGCCGGTGAAGGTATGGACCCTGACCGGAACACGGGCCAGCGCCGCCGCCGCCATGCTCAGCAGGCCGGCCTTGGGGGTGACGGAATGCACTCCCCACGGGCGCTCCCTGCGGAACAGGAGGAACAGGCGCCACAGGCTTTTCAAATCCTTCCACAGGGAAATGGACCGCTCTATCTCAAGCTCCACGGTTTCCACCCCTTCGCGACGGCGGATGCGCGCATGTTCCGCGCCGGGGGAAGCCACGGCAAGAACGTCAAAAAACCCGTTTAGGTAATTCAACTGCCCCTTGAGCAACAGGTCCAGCGAGATGGGGGAAGCCGCAACCCGGATGAGCTTCCTTTTCATGCGTTGTAAATATTCATGTAAAAGGTGAAGGCGTAAATAACCGGGATGAAGCAGGCCAGTTTCTTCTCCTGGTCCGCCCAGAACCTCTGCTTGAAAAAGGGATAGATGAACACAAAACCCATCAGGAACCAGGAAAGCTGGGCGAACCTGTTGCTGAACGCCGCATACATGCAGAGAATCCAGAACGCGTTGGCCGCAATGTAGATGTTTAGTAGCCACGTATACATCACGTCCCGGTACTCCTCCCTGAACAGGAAGTAACAGCCCGTAGCAATGGGCAGCGCGCTGTAAATCAGGAAATCCCAGCGGAAACCCACGCTGCTGAACAGAGGGGAGGACGCCTTCAATTCGTCCGCCTGGTTGATGTAGAGGGTGAGGCGGGGGTCATCGAAAAAGCCGGAGGAGGCAATCATCTCCCCAATGGCGGGTCCCGCCAAGATGACGGCCAGAATACTCCCCACCCATCCCTCCACATAATACCGCGTATCCGTGACGAACCAGGCGCAGGCTCCCGCGGCGGCCAGCAGCATCATGGATTTGTGCAGGCTGGCGGCTAGCACGGCGCAAAGGAGCATCATCTTAAGATTATTGCGGAAGGTGAGGCCCAGAATCATCACGGAGGCGGCCATCCCGTTGCGGACGCCGTTGACCCCGTATACCCAGAAGGTGAACATGGCGCACGCAACCAGAAAGGGAATGAACCACCTGGCCCCGAATATCCTGTAACTGGCCAGAGCCAGAGCGCCTACGTACACCGCGGAACAGGTCAGGAAATAATCATGCACATTGCCGTGCTGCACCCATGCATGCAGAATCACGGCAAACAGCCATTCCCCCTTCATGCCCGTCAACTGGGCTTTCCAGTTGCCCTCTTCCTCCTGCTGAAGATGCTGGAATTCAGCGGCGTAATTGATGGTATCCCCAAACTCCGGGCTGACGGGGCGCGCCCCCATGTACAGAATCAGGGCGACGACGAACAAAAAGCCGGCAAGACTGTCCAGCCTGGTTGTGGAAGAGGAATAAATTCCCCCCGTTCCCGCCTGATAAACCGCACCAAGAATTAAAAAAAGGATGGTCCAGTTAAACAATGCAGTGTATGAGGAAATGGGAATAAAATCGAAACACATGCCAAGGCAAAAACGGGCGCGGCCGGACATTAGCGGATTACCAGTCCGCAGGGTGAATACAGGCACAGCAAAGCTGGCAAATTCAGCTTCTTACACAAACAGAAAAAACTGTCTTTTTTGTTAGAATAAAAACACAGAAACTTCTTAAAGTTTATATTGTCAGAATCTTCGTTTGACAGCGGACTGGTAATCCGGTTTAATATTTCGCTCTCAAAAAGCGTTTTTTCTTTTCATTCATCATTATATATTGAATATGAAGAAAATAGCAAATGATGCTAACTAGATGACAATGCAGAAAACACTTTTCCGGCATTGTGCGGCGCGCCCGGATGGCCTATCCTCTTCCCCGCCCCGGGCCATGTTCCCTGTTCTACCTGCAGGCAGGCCATCCGTTCATGGCGGCGGGCCCTTGCGATTTCATTTGCTCCCTCGGTCTCATGCACCATCCTGTTCAAGCCACACCGGACGCGCCCCTCGTCAGCATCATCATTCCCGTATACAATCTGGAAACGCGCGTTTCCTCCTGCCTGGACAGCCTGCTGCGCCAGACCTGGTCACCGCTGGAGATCATCCTGGTCAATGACGGCTCCACGGACCGCACGGCCCATGTCCTGAACGCGTACGCGGCGCTTCACCGGAACATCACGGTCATCACCCGGGACAATGCGGGTGTAGACGCCGCGCGCTACGCCGGCATGGACGCGGCAGCGGGTGAATACGTGATGTTCGTGGACGGGGACGACGCCCTGTTCCCGGACAGCGTGGAAGCCATGGTTCAAATGGCCGCGCGGGAACGGGCGGACGTCGTCATCGGCGACTATGTCCGCTACCTGGACCGCTTCGGGATCTTCCGCAGAAAGGACGGCTGCATCACGCACAGCCGGACCGTGGAGAGGGAGGAATTCCTGGCGTCCTATTATTCCGGCTTCTTCGGCATGGACAGGCACGGCCTGTTCTACACCTACGGGAAAATGTGCATCAAGCTTTACAGGAGGGAATTCCTGCTGTCCGCCCGCCCCTCACCCAGCGGACTGAGGTATGCGGAAGACCAGTTGTTCAATCTCCAGGTCTTCCCCCGGGCGGAAAGAGTCGCCCTGCTGGCAAAGGATGTGTACGTGTACAAATTCGGCGGAGTGACGGGAAATCTCACGCTGTCCCTGTTTGACGACATGATCCGCCTGCATTCCCGCAAAATGGGCATGACGGACCGGGAAGACTGGAAAAAAAGCGAATTGAGGGCGTTCCTGAACAACGTCCGCAGTTTTCTGGCAACCCTAGCCGTTTCAGGCCAGCTCACGGCGCGCCGCATGCCGGAAGCCCTGCAAAAGCTGAACGAAAGTTCCATCTGGCGCCAGGCACTGGAAGCACATCCCGGAGTTGACGACGGTTTCTTTTCCGCCATGCGCCGGAACGACCACGCCGCGGCATACCAGGAACTCAGCCGGAACACCTTCCTGAAAAAAGTCTCCTACAGGTTGCGCAGAATCATTCTGAAACTGGTCCGGTAAGGCGGCGCGCTCCCCTTTATTTTCCGGAAGGGATATGCCTGCTGAACGGGGTCTTTTCCCGGTCCACGGGCATGCCGTGTTCATTGAACCACGGGAACATGTCCTTCCCCAGCGCAATGCTGATGACGGCTACGGTGTCATCCATGTTATAGCGGTGGTCCATTCTGGCGGGAACATATTTCCGCTTGGCCCGGAAGTATTTGGAGAGGAACTCCGGGTCCATGCCGCGGAGCTGTTCAAAGACCCAGAACGACTTGCCCCAGTGTATTTCGTTTTTTCTGCCTCCGTCCAGCCGGACGGCTCCGGGGCGTTCCGTGTTGCCGTAGATGTCGTACACGGTCATGTCCGGGTCCAGGGTGCTGGCGCGGCGGATCGTGTTTTCAATGCGGCGTTTGCCTTCCTCCGGATAGCCCAGGTCGCCCATGACCACGTCCCCCACGTAGGTGGCGATGGGCTCGTTCCATACCTCGGGATGGGGAAGCACCCAGGAGTGGGTGAATTCATGGCACAGGAATTCGATCATGCCCTTCTTTTCCTTCGGAAAATTCTCCCAGAAGACGGCCAGGCCCACATAGCCTCCGGCGGAAAAACCCCCGCCTCCGGTCGCCAACAGCCCCACCTGGTTTCCCATTCCCTGGGAAAGAGGCACGCCGAGGCGTTTTTCCATGGCGGGGCGGCATTGGGCCTCAATCTTGATCATGTCCTGGAAGTAGGGCGCCAGATAATCGGAATAATGGAACGTCACGCCATCCACTACTTTCGAATTTCCCATCCGGGTGGAACCTACCGCGGGCAGCGGCTTTTCTCCGCTCACTTCCTTGCCGGAAGCGGCCTCTTTCAGCACGGGCGTCACCCATTCCCTGTTCAGGGCATCCTTGCCGTCAGGGTTGTTGCCCAGCAAATTGCGGGCAACGGCAATCAATGTTCCCTTTCCTTCCTTCCTGCGGGCCATCACGGTGGCCTGCGCGGAATCCTGCACGAGGGTCTCCCACTTTCCTCCCGGTTTCAGCACCAGCACGCTCACGTTGTTTCCGGCAACGGCGGAAGAACCGCCCACAGCGGAAGTCAGGAAAAAGGGGGGCACGGCTTTTCCTTCAAACCGGGCGCCGAATTCGGAGAGCAGCAGGTTCTGGCCTTTTGTTCCCGCATTCCCGGCAATCAGCACGCAGCCGCCCTGCCGCAGGAATTTCTTCAGAAAGGCGACGTCGCGGGCATTATAGCGCACGTTGCCGTCACAGCCCAGCAGGGCGATCAGGTTGATATTCTCCGTATCCAGATCATAGAGGTTGCCCCAGTTGCTCAGGACAACCTGGTCGGGAAGATACTGGCTGCGGAATCTGCCGTCCGCATAGAAGGAGAATTCATGGGACAGGTCGGCAATGCCGTGAACGCGGACATTCTCCGCGGACTGCGCGAAAAGACCGGACAGGCAGAGGAACAGGGACGGGATTAGTTTGGGGAGCCACATATATGGAATCTATACGGAGCAAATTCATGGGGTTTTTCATCAACCTTGCTCTCCCGCCGCCGCAGAGCCGTCCCCGGTTACGGAACAGCCGTCCGGGAACCTTGCGGCAGGTTCCCGGACGGCGTGAATTCAGGCCAGCATGGACCTGGCCATGTCTGACAGATCGTCGTCATACACGAATTTGCAGCGGTCTCCGCGCTGCTTGAACAGTTCGAAGAAACGCGGCATGTCTTCTTCTGGAATGGAAAAGCCCAGCGCATCCAGCCGCATTTTCACGGCGTGCCTGCCGGAATGCTTGGTCAGGGGCAGTTCCGTAGGGCCCCAGCCTATTTCCTCCGGGTCCATGATTTCATAGGTACTGCGGTTTTTCAGGATGCCGTCCTGATGAATGCCGGAACCGTGGGAAAAGGCGTTCGCCCCCACCACGGCCTTGGAACGGGGAACGGCCATGCCGCTCATCTCCGCCACGATGCGGCTGGTTTTCACCAGCTCCCGCGTCCGGATGCCGGTTTCCAGGCCGGAGAAGAAGTCCGGGCGGGAATGGACCGCCATGACGACCTCCTCCAGCGCGGTGTTTCCGGCCCGTTCCCCGATGCCGTTGATCGTCCCCTCCACCTGCCGGGCTCCGGCCCGGATGGCCGCCAGGGAATTGGCCACGGCCATCCCCATGTCGTCATGGCAGTGGACGGAAATGACGGCGCGGTCCACGTTGGGGACGTTGGACTTCAAGTAGGAGATCAGGCGGTGGAATTCATCCGGCATCGTGTACCCCACCGTATCCGGGATGTTGACGATGGAGGTTCCCGCGTCAATGACGGCTTCCACCACCTCCGCCAGAAAATCGGGTTCCGTGCGGGAGGCGTCCTCCGCGGAAAACTGCACTTCCCGGCACAGCCCCGCGGCCAGGGAGACGCCCTTGACGGCCATCGCCAGAATTTCCGCGCGGCTCTTGTTCATCTTGTACTGGCGGTGAATGGGGGAAGTCGCCAGAACGAGGTGGATGCGCCCCCGGTCCCCGGCCGGAGACACGGCCTCATGAACGGCCAGAATGTCTTTTTCCACGCAGCGGGCCAGACCGCAGACGCGGCTTGACTCCGTGCGCTCCGCCACGGTGCGGACGGCCTGGAAGTCGCCGTCGGAAATGACGGGAAACCCGGCTTCAATGACGTCCACGCCCAAGGCTTCAAGCTGCATGGCTATCCGCACCTTCTGTTCCACGGTCATGGCGGCTCCGGGGCACTGTTCCCCGTCCCTCAGCGTCGTATCAAAAATATGTATGTGTTTTTTCATTACAGTAAAAATGTTAAGGGTTCGTTCCTTCGGAAACTGCGCACGGAAAACGTTCCTGTTCCGGAATCATTCCTTTGGCGCAAATCAAGACCAGCCGTTTACTTCCCTCGCGCCGGAACGGCTCACCGGCGCATATCAAGATATCTTCACGGACTACCGTCCGAGAAGCAGCAATAGACGACCTTGAAGGAACAGGGAGTTCATCTTGCTTATTTTTACCATAACTCCGCCCTGAATGGGGAGGAACAAGACAGACGGTGCTCTTTTGAAATATACCTGTCAAGCCTTCTAACCTGATATGACTTTGTTACTGTAGTCCTATAAACCAAGGCCATGAAAGCAAAACTACCCATCTGATTAATCAGATGGGTAGGATGTTTTCTCCTTTATCCGCGTCTTCTAATAGGTTTCAATCCACGCACCTTTCAGAGGTGCGATATCACCCAATATATATCTATATAGATGGGTTACTTAAGCCACGCACCTGTAAAGATGCGACTACTCTCGAACATTAGTTCTAGCACAAAAGAAAGATAGGAGGACTTTCCGGCAGTGCGGAATAATTATGCTTAGAGTTTCCAATATTGTCAACCTTTCCTAAAATAATTTTCCTATTAGAAGATGGGGAAAAAGAGCTCGAGAAAAGGGGGAAGGAACATTTTTATTGACAGAATCTCTATATTTTGGCATAAAAGTCTCACCGGGACAAAAGAGGGCAAGGTACGCCAATACCTCACCCTCTCATTTCTGAAAAACAACCTCGCACAGAAGTTGACATCAGTTTGCTTCGCAGCGAACACCTTATACAGGTTCACTACGATGGTGTCAATCCGGGAAGCGAGGTTCTATATACAACATGTATAAAGCCACAAAAATAAAACTCAAGCCGGGATGCACTAATCCTAAGTCCACATTAGAAATTGCAAAAATTTACCTCACTGGAGTAAAAGATGACGGCTTCTACACTAAAGAAGCAGTTTATGACTTTGTCCGAAAAGGTAATGTCGTGCATGTAGATATTGGACCACACTATCCAAAACTCATTGATGCTATCAGCTCAAGAGGAGAAAAATACGTGCGATCTGAGCCCAATGACACTCCTCATGACAACCTGTTGAGATTGCCCAGGGTCTAGATTTTATAAATCATTTATAATTCCACGGCTTATTGCTATTCAACGCAATAAGCCGTTTTTATTTGGTTATAGAAAACTCTCTTCCTTCGCTGTTCCCCTTACATTTCCTGATGGGAGCGTATTTCCTGAATGGAAATGGACAGGGAGGCCCTGCCCCGGTACACGTTCCGGTCGATCGTGAAGGCGATGTCCCACGGCGGTTCGGGGAGCTCCCGTTCCGCGCCGTTGAAGAAGATGGCGTCCCGTTCCACCATGCCCTGGCGCATGAAGAGCTTCAGATGGTTGGTTCCCACGCGCTTGGGCGGCTCCGTGGGGAAGACGTCGGAACTCATGAAGAGGGGCTGGGGGTTGGAGTTGCCGAAGGGTTCCAGCTTTTCATAGCTGTCCAGCAGATCCAGGGTCAGGGACTGGAAGGAGACTTCCATGTCTATGTTCAGCACCGGACAGCGCTGTTCCTCCGTGGTGGTCTCCGAAACATAGCGGTTGAAGGCCCGCCGGAAGTCGTCCATGCGGGATTCCTCAATCACCAGGCCCGCCGCCATGTCATGGCCGCCGCCGGAAACCAAAGTGTCCGCGCACTGATGGATGGCCTGCACGAGGGAGACGCCGGGGATGGAACGCCCGGAGCCCTTGCCCACCCCGCTTTCATCAAAGGCGATGACGAAGGTCGGCTTGTGGTACCGCCGCATGAGCTGGGAGGCCACAATGCCCACCACGCCGGGATGCCACGCGCGGGAGCCCAGTACAATGACGTTGTCCCGCTCCGGGTCAAAGGAGTTGTGGAGCATTTGGACGGCGTCCGTCCTGATGGCTTCCTCCTCTTCCTGCCGCTTGCGGTTGTGCGAGTCCAGCATCTGGGCGAGCTGGACGGCGCGCCTGTTGTCCATGGTCAGCAGCAATTCCAGGGCATCCATGGGGGAGTCCATGCGCCCGGCGGCGTTGATGCGCGGCCCGATCCGGAAGCCCACGTGCGCGGCGTTCAGGAATCCGGCGTGGCTGGCGGCGTCCGAGGGGCGGATGCCCGCTATTTCCGTCAGGGTTTTCAGCCCCGTATGGCGGCTGTGGGCCAGCCTGCCCAGGCCGTGGCGCACCAGAATCCGGTTTTCATCCACCAGGGGGACGATGTCCGCCACGGTAGCCACAGCGACCAGGTCCAGGTAGAGCTTGAGGTCAAAGGTTTTCAATTTCCGCACCTTGAGCAGGGCGTGCGCCAGCTTGAAGACCACGCCCGCGCTGCACAGGTAGGTGTACGGGCTGTTTTCCTCTATTTTGGCATTGACCACCGCCACGGCGTCCGGCCTGCCCTGCGGTCCCGCCTCATGGTGGTCCAGTATGATGACGTCTATTCCCCGCTTGTTGAGCATGTCCACCTCCCTGACGGAGGAAGTGCCGCAGTCCACCGTAATGAGCAGGCTGGGCTTGTCCGAGCATTCGCACAGGCAGCGTTCCATGCCCGCTTCGCTCAGGCCGTAGCCTTCGCGGGAACGGACGGGAATGAAGTACTGGGGGTCCAGGTCATAGGCCATCAGAATGGCCCTGAGCAAAGCCACGGAGGTGACGCCGTCCACATCGTAGTCCCCGTAGATGCACACGGTTTCCCCCGCGTCCACGGCCCGGAAGATGCGTTCCACGGCGGCGCCCATTTCCCCCATCAGGAAAGGATCGCTCAGGTGGGAGAGCCTGGGTTCCAGAAACAGTTCCGTTTCCGCGCCTCCCTTGAATCCGCGCTGGAGCAGGAGCTGCTTGACCAGCAGGGGAAGTGCCGCGGGGAATGCTTTCAGGGCCGGATCGTCCTCCTTCACGGAGGGGCGCAGAGTCCAATGAAAGCCGGGTGTCATGTCAATATTTTAACCCTCCGGCCAACAGGGTCAAGGTTGTTTCCGAATGTTTCAGCCGGGACGGCTGCCGAATGTACCCGGCAGGGCTGGCCGTTTGAATGCGCTCCCCATTCCCCGCGCCCTTTCCGCGGAAGAGTTCCGGGCCGTTTTTACGAGGCATGGAAAAGGCATCCGGTCACGCCCGGTCTTTTTCTCACCATTCCGGTCCGGCCGCCTGCCGGAGCCGTCATGCCAGTACGCAGCAGGGCCGCCGGAATATCCGGGCGGCCCTGCGGAAGACGGATAAAACCGCCTATTTTTTAGAAGAGAAAATTACTTCATTGATCACGGCATCCTTCTGGGGAACGTTGTAAAACAGGCGCACGGCAGTAGTCCCGGCGGGAATGGCGAATTCCGCCGCTCCGGCTCCCGCGGCCTTCTTGCCTACGGACGTCCACGCGCCTTCACCCCTGCGGGCCTGTACCGCGTATGCCGCAGACCCTACCACAACGAGTTTGGTCGCCTTGGGGTTGTCCAGATTGGGAATCACCACGTCCAGAGGCTTGTCCGCACGGTACACCGTTTTCAGGTTCCTGTCGCTCAGGACGGCAAGATTCGCTCCGGGATCGGCGGGGGGGACGTCGAATTTGAACATGTTCAGCACCACGTCCTGTTCCTTGCCGCTCTTGTTGACCAGTTTCATGCCCTTGATGCCCTTGGGAAGCTGGTTGGCCTTGGCAATGAAGTTTTGGCCCTGCCTGTCCAGCTTCTGCACCACGGGCTTGGCGGCCCCTTCCACATCCAGCACCACTTCCGCCCAGGAGTTCACGTCATCCCGTTCCAGGTTGATTTCCAGCCAGGTGGCGTCCGTGGGCCCTTCCAGGTCCAGGGCGATGAATTCTCCGGGCTTCATCTTATGGGTTTCCATCACGCGGTTGATCCGCACGATTTTGTCCGATTTCTGCACGGAAACGCCTTCCAGCCCCGCCACATTGGAGGAAGCGCGGGCGGCGGCCGGCGCATTCACGGAGATTTCACGAATGGCCGTCCATACGCTACGGCCGTTGTCCGTCTTTTTAGGTTCAATGACGCGGTAGCGCACGGCGCGGACGGAAACGGGCTTGGGCGCCTGCCACGCCACCTGCATGCCGGAGGTTTCCGGTCCCAGGGGCTTCCAGGTTTTCATGTCCTGGGTAGCTTCCAGCTGCCCTTTGGCCACGTAGTCGCCGTCCTTGTCATTGCGGCCCATCAGCACTTCCACGCTCCTGACGGGGATAGCCATGCCGTAGTCCACGCCGTACCAGTCCCCCGGCTGTCCATAGGCTCCGGAATGCCAGAAGGTGCCGCGGTCCCCGTCACAGAAGAGTTCCGCCTTGTCCATGCTGCCGCCTTTCACCAGAGGCCTGGGGGAGAGGGCGGGCGTTCCGGAAAGAGACGGGAAGGTTTTCCTGGAAACGATGTCCGCCAGTTCATTGACGGCGGGCGTCATCACTCGGGAACCGGTTTTCACTGCGGAACGGTACAATTGCCCCTGCTGGTTGTGCTCCCGGGAGATGCGGTCCATGGCCGCAAGCGCCTGCGTGGCTTTCACCAGGGCCGTCACGGCCGCCTTGGGGCTGCTGTTTTCCAGGGCGGCCACGGCGTGCTGCCCGGCCATGCCCAGTTGTTCAAAGGCGTCCACCCAGGCGCCAATTTCCTTCATGAGGCGCGGGTTGTCCACCTTTTCCCGTATGAGGGGAGCGGCGGCGGCCATGCGGGAGAATTCCTTTTTGAGCAGGGCTGTGTCCGATTTCACCACCCTGCCCTCCCGGGCGGCTTCCAGCACGCGGGTGACCACGGGGGCTATGTTCACGGATTCCTCGCGCCGGTAGCCGTGCCCGTTGGGGCCCTGGTCGGAGTTGTGGTCCACAAATGCCTGCATGGCCTCCGCAGCCTGCGGATAGAGGCGCACAATGCCCTCCTTCCAGGCTTCGTCCGACTTGAAGCCGTTGATGTTCCAGGCGTAGTCGGCAATGCCGAAGAGCGTTACCTTGGAGGCTTCCGGCTTGTCCATGGGGTTGGAGACCAGCCCGCTCATGGATTCCCGTGATCCGGATTCCTGGGGCAGTCCGTAAACGCGGCCCATGCACAGGTTGGAGCGGCAGTAGTCCGTAACGGGAAAGTTCCACCAGACGTAGGACGGCCTCTTGATTCTCTTGTTCACCCATTCCTGGCCCTCCAGCGTGATGTCATGGCACACGGAGTTGCCCGTCCACATGATGTGAACGGAAGGATCAAGCTGTTCGCCCAGAATGTCCAGGTAGGTGCCCGGCTTGTCGTCCGCCCAGCCGCGGTTGTACTGGGTGGGGCACATGACCAGGGGAGTGACGTCCTTCTTGACCTTGACGAATTCGTTGTTGATCTTGTTCAGTAGCAGGGCCTGCTTGTCCGCCTTGGTGCCTTCCCCAAAGATGTCGTCAAAGAATAAGGCGAAGGAGCGCACGCCCAGCTTGTACATCATCTCAAATTTTTTGATGACATTATTCATGTCCTCCTCCGTCCACTTGATGTCCTTGCCGGGGTGAATGGCCCAGACGAAGTCCACATGGTTTTCCCGGGCCACTTTCACCAGCTCTTTGATTTGGGCGGCCTGGTCCGCGGGATAGGGATCCCGCCAGTGCGGGGAGGAATGGTAGGGATCGTCCTTGGGGCCGTAAATGTAGGTGTTCATTTTGTTCTGCCCGTAGAAGCGCAGCTGGCTCAGGCGGGCTTCATGGCTCCAGGGGGTGCCGTAGAAGCCTTCCACCGTGCCGCGGAACTCAATGTCCGGCCAGTCCGTGATTTCCCCCACGGGCAGCATCACGGCGTCGCCGTTGCCGGTCTTTTTGCCCAGCTGGCGCAATGTCTGCATGGCGTAAAACGCCCCGCGCTCGTCATGGGCGCCGATGCCCACCTTCCCCTGCGAGGAGACCACCAGCTTGTACGCGCCGGATTTTTCCGGCACGCCGGCCAGCAGTTTGTCTCCCTGCGTCCTGGCGGAACGGACCACGACGGACGGTTTCCCGGAAAAAGCCGCCGTCTGGGAAGACAGTTTGGATTGCTGGGGAACGGGATAAACGGCGGGCGCGCCCATGACGGGGGCCGCCAGCAGGACCGCCACGCCAAAGCCACATTGAAGAAGTTGAAAGCCATTCATGATAATGCTCGGTAATGGAATCAGAAAAGAGTGCCCATCTCAAGAAAAAACCGTCCGTATCCGCCTGCGGCATGTCACCGAAAAGAAAGACGGAGGCATGAACGAACACGCCGTCCATGCCTCCGGAATCCTTCCCGGAACATCAGGATCACGGGTGCCCCATCCGGCCCTTTTCCCTGAAAAAAAGGAACCGGAGAGCATTTCAGGCTGCCGTCAATAGGCGAAACTTACTCCCGCGTTAAACCGGTGCGCCACAGCCTTGTTTCTTCCCTCAAACTCGTATCCCGCGTACGCCCTCCAGCGCGCATTCAATTGCAGCGCACTGTTCACGTTCACCCTCACCGCGTTCCGGTCGGGCGCCGTTCCCCTGGCTTCCCAGCGGTAACCGTTGAGCAGGCGCTGGGCAGGCGCGCTCGGGTTTTCACGGTACACATCGGGCAGGTAGCTTACCGCCACGCTGTTGATCCATTCCCTTCCTTTCAGTTCGCTGCGGCAGGTCAGCCCCACGCCCACAGGCAGGGACAGGTTTTTCAAGTGCCCTTTTTCAAAACGGCGCGCGTCCCACCCCGTTTCCGTGAACGAACCCTGGGTCACGTCCGTGTATTCCAGCCCGAGGTTGAAATCCACCTCCAGAACATCGCTCAACCGGCGGCTCCACTTCCCGTTGAGGGTAGCGGCCAGGGTGCGGTTGGTCCATTTTCCGCGAGACCATCCGCCGGTGTGGAAGGAATTCATTCTGTTGGCTGTCCAACCATAGCCAGCGGAGGCCGTCACCATGAGAGCGTCCTTCCTGCCGAGGTCCTTGTACCATCCTCCATAGAGCATGGCGATGCGGGTCTGCTGGCCGATGTCCCCCACAAAGCTGCGGCTGTACAACCTGCCGTACAGGTCGCCGAATCCCAGGCCCAGGATGGTATTCTTCGCCACCCTGCGGTCCGCTCCCACGGCATAGCCGCCGCCGTTGTAGTCGAAGCCGTCCCGGCCGCCTTCGGTGGCATGGAAGAGGAAATCTCCCAGGCCCTTGACCCAGTAGTTGTTTTCCGGCCCCGCCAGGAAGCGCAGGGCGTCCAGGCTGCCGAGAGCGGCGCCCGACATGCCGAGGGCGTTGGAGGCGGAGGACCACATGGAGTTCAAGGTCATGTCGCCGGCCAGCTCGGGCAGAATTTCCTGAATGTCCTCTTTCCCGGGCGTGGGCGTCCAGACAAGCTGGAGCTGTTCGGAAAAGCCGTCGCCGTCCGCGTCCAGCCATTGGTGGCTCCAGGTGCCCGTGTAGGCATAGGGGCTATCCACATCTTCGGATCCAGTAGCTAGAGAATAAGGTCCGGAGAAGTCGCCCTCATGCGTCTTGTCCGAGTCCGTAAGCACAATGAAGACACGCTTCTGTGCCCAGGAGTTGTCTGCATAAAAGTAGTCGGCGGATATGCCGTTGTCCAGAATGCCCACGGAACCGCCCAGCGTGAAGGAATCCGCAGCCGAGATGGAAATCCCGCGGGAGGACTGCGGGGAAGACGCCCACGGAAGCTGTTTCTGCATGTCGAAAATGAAACCGTGGGAAATATCCACGTCCCTGGCATTGATGAAGGCGCTGCTTCCCGGACGCAGGACAATATCCGCATGAGAGACGGTGAAGGAGGCGGCGTTGACCGTGCTGCCGCCGGTGATTTCCAGGGTCCCGTTCTCCAGGGTCATGGAAGTGTCCTCCCTCAGGTCGGAATTACCGAAGACTACGTTATGTTCCAAAACAAGGGTACCCCCGTAGAGAGTGGTTTGTCCCTTGAAGTCATTATAACGGCTGGCAACCAGATGGGAATCTTCCCCCTGGTAGAGCTCCCCGCTGAAGATGACCGTGCCGCCTGTGGTGCGGGGATTGTCGCCATCCATATACTGGTTGATGGAAAAGGCGATGTTTTCCCGGCTGGAACTCAGAGCCGAACTGGTGACGGGGTCGTTGAAACGGATCTGCCTGCCTTCGGAAGCAGCCAGCTGAACGTTCTGATCGCCTCCCATATGGATCGCGTTGGCGATTCCGTTTTCCACGGAGAAGGAACCGTCAGAGTGCCGGGTAAACGTGCCGCCGGTCATGTTGCCACTGAAAAGAACGTCACGGGTCAGAGCCAGGAACTGGCTGGAACTGCCTGCGTAGCTGCCTTGCATAAGAATGGCCCCGCCTTTGGTCCACGCGTAATTGCCGGTGAAGGTCGCTCCGTCCTGCACCGTAATGTTCGAATATCTTGATGAAGCTATGTATATCGCTCCGCCGGAGCCTATGCTTTCGTAGGATGGACCGGCGGAAGAAAAAACGTAATTCCCGGTGAATACAGCGCCGGGGCCAAGAACGAGCGAGGAAGTCTCCGAACGGGAGGCTGATGAAAGCGCAATCGCTCCGCCGTTGCCGTAACGGCCAGAAACATAATTCCCGGAAAACACAGCATTGGAGCCCATGACAAGACTGTTTCCTCCATATCTGGTGCTGTCCGGCATGACGACGTAAATAGCTCCCCCAGAGCCGCTATAGCCTGATGAAACATAATTGCCGGTGAATATGGCGTTATCTCCTATGAGGACGGTTGAACCGTCTGTTCCGTACACATGAATTGCTCCCCCGTCATTGCCGGAAGCGTAGTTTCCGGTGAATGCGGCGTTGTTTCCCATTGTCAGCGCAGCGGCTCTGCCGTATGAGTGTACGCAAATCGCGCCGCCGCTGCCGATAGCATGGTTGTCGGTGAACACGGCGTTGTTTCCCACCGTCAAGGCTGTAGCCGCGTATGAGTGCAGGCAAACCACCCCTCCGTACCCGTAGCCGGTGAAAGAATTTCTGTCAGAGCAATAATTTCCCGTAAACGAGGCGTTATCGGAAATTTTTAAGGAGATGGGAGCAGAGCTGGAGCTGTTGGTGTAGAAAAATACTCTGGCTGGAGCATTGGAAAAAACGACCGATTCCATATTTAGCGTGTAATTGCCTGTGGCCGGACTAAACAAAGGCGTATTTCCCAATCCAGACAGATCCACCGTACGCGGCGTTTCCGGATCATTGGAGCGGAAATTGACGAGAACGGGCAACTTGGAAGTGAGGCTGGAGTCATCGTTATTCAGAATGACGGTGTCTCCCGCTGCCAGGACTCCGGCTGAAGCCAGCTCCGCCAACGTCTGGTATACTTTCCGGCCAGGGTCGGAGGTTTGGGAAGCGTCCACGGTATAGTCCGCCGCGGAGGCGGAGAGGGACAGGAAGAAGCCCGCAAGCAAGCCGCGGCGCAATAAAAAAGGAATCGTAATTTTCATAATTTTTTTGCACGTGAATGCATACGGCAGGGTACGCAAATCCGTTATCCGCCCACAACAGCAAAAAAACTGCATTGAGTCATCCTTCCCGGGGACAAAACCCTCCGCTCTTTGTTTTTAAATGATTGTGAAAAATCAATCCTGTCATCGGGAACAGAAGACATCCGCAGACCGTGCCCCGGCCGGCATCATTCCGCATCTTCACGGGAGCCGGACATGTCCCCTTTTGCGTCTTGCAGTCCCGTTTTTCCCATGTAGAATACATTCCCCTAACCCCCTTCCCCATGGAAATTTTCATTTTACTGCTTGTGCTGGTCCTTCTTTCCGGCATGGTTTTCACGTTTGTGAAGGCCTGCCAGGTCGTTTCCCTGGAACACAAGGTACGCAAGCTGGAAAACAAACTTGCCGAAATCAAGGCGCATATGGACATGCATATGCGCTATGGCAAATCAGTTACGAGCAGCACACCCCAGAACGCTGCAAGACCGGGAGCCTCCACACCGCGCCCCGTGTCATCCCCGCCAC
>OFSD01000759.1_pt1 | contig 25150 bp, 22 predicted proteins | sample 1543191 | NCBI WGS metagenome assembly OFSD01 (sample SAMN04209221, study PRJEB22552) | human gut metagenome | biome: gut; material: feces | host: Homo sapiens | place: USA: Oklahoma
CTGGCCCGCCGTGCTGGCGGATTACGACCTGATGTCCGCGCCCGGCAAGGGATGGAGCGCCGCGTGGCAGGCTTATTCCGCGGAAAGGCAGTATCCGTTAAAGCCCGTGGAGCAGCCGTACGACGGTTCCAAGATTTTTGAACAATGGGTGGCCGGCAGCATTTGCATGGCCCTGGCGGCGGCGGCCCTGTTCCTGCTGGTGAGAACCCGCGGCAGGAAGATGGCCCTGGAAGACGGCCGGGTGACCGCTGCCGGCAGGCAGTTCCGGGTGGAGGATATTGCCCGGCTGGACCTGCGCAGGTGGAAGATGAAGGGGCTGGCCCATGCGGTGCTGAAGCCGGAGTGCGGTAAGGCGAGAGTAAGGCTGGACGGCCTGACTTACGGGGGCTTCCGCAAGGAGGATTCCCCCAACAATGCGGAGGATTTCATGAAGGCCCTGCTGGCGCGCTACCAGGGAGAGGTGATTGATTATGAAGAAGCTCCGGAGGCGGCAGAAGTTTCCTTGCCAAAGAAGAGCGCTGATGCCAATACGGATCATGATGTATGAGTAAGATTTCCCCCCAGGCAAAAAACGGGCGTGACCGGGCGTTTGGCGTGGCCTGCTGGACATTGGGCGGAATGGCCTTTGTGCTTCTGCTGATGGTAGGCGTTTCCTTCAGCCTGTCCGGCAGGACGGTAGTGGTTGAAAAAGTGGTGCAGGTTCCTGTTCCGCAGCCGGTTGTCGTTGCGCCTCCTCCGGTCTCCGCCGGAACCGGGGATGACGCGGCCGAAGAAGGTCCTGCCGCGATTTCCGACCCTCCGAATTCTGTGGTAAGACCGCGTTCCGTGGAGGAAATGCTCCGGGCAGCGGATCTGGCCGACCCGGAGGAAACTCCTTCCGCGGTTTCCGCTTCTCCTGCGGGCAATGCTGAGGCGGTTTCCTCCCAGCCTGCGCTGCCGTCGGAGAACCCGGACGACGTGATGCCGGCCATGACCGAGGAGGTGGCGGCTCTCGTCAAGGCCGCCAGATATGCCCAGATAGAGGGAGATCTGAAAGTGGCGGTGCTCAAGCTGGAACAGGCCATGAGGCTGGAGCCCGACAACCCGGTGGTGCTTTATTATTACGGCCTGACCTACGAATGGCTGCGGAATGCGGACAAGTCCCGGGAATTTTTCCTGAAAGTGTACACCCAGCGTGAGAAGGCGGGAAAGTATTTTTCCAGGGCGGCCAAGCATCTCCAGGCCGGCTTTTCCAGAGCCGCGGACATGCGCGGCGACATATCCTTCGGGACTATTCTGGAATACCGGGATCCGGAATGCAGGAGCGGGGAGCGCGTGAAGCTGACGGTCCCCATCCTCATGAAGGACGGATTGAACGTCAGGCCGGAAGACCTGCGCATCATTATCCAGTTTTTTGACGAGGTGAACGGGAAAAAGGTGGAAAAGACGCGTGCTCAGGAATTGCCCTACGCGTGGGTGACGGAACCCGTAGACTGGGCGGACGGGGAGGAAATCATGGAGATGACCTACTACATGCCCCCCCTGACGGAAGAGGAGACGATCGCTTTCGGGAGCCTCAAGTATTACGGTTATACCGCCAAATTGTACTACAAGGGCGAACCGATGGATTGCCAGGCCTCCCCTCCTGTGTTATTCTTGCTGGAACAAATGAAGCAGAGCGCCCCCTCCGGCATGCCCGAGCTTTACGACGGTGGCCTGCTTCCCCCTGTGGATGCCGCCCCGGTCTCCGATTCCTACGACTCCCTCCTGCCTCCCTGATACCCGACTGCTCCATGTTCGATCTTCCCCACAACTTCGGCGACTACACGCTGGTGGCCCTTGTCGGCCGCACGCGGGGGGGCATTCTTTACCAGGCCATCCAGCAGGGCATGGACCGTTCCGTATTCATGGAATTGCTGGTGCCGGACAATCCGGAAGGAGTGACGGTGGAGGATTTCATCATGAAGGCCCGTACGCGCGCCGCCATCAACGTACCGGTGCTGGGGACGGTGTACGAGGCTTCCCAGGTCCAGGGCTACTGGTTCGTTACCAGCGAGCAGCTGGGAGGCTTTTCCCTCCAGGCCATGCTGGACCGCCGGGAAACCCTGTCCGTCAAGGATATGCTGAAAGTGATTGAAACGGCAGGGACCATTTGCGGCAAGTACGAGCGTTTGCAGACGGCGTTCAACCTGATGGAGCCGCGCCATATCTTTGTGGATGACAAGTCCTGCGTGCGGGTGATGAACACGGCCATGCCCGGGAATTTTCATGAGGAGCAGTCCTGCGAACAGATGAAAAAGCTGGGAGAGTATCTTCTCCCCTTGGTGACGCCGGACGTTCCCGGCGCCACGCGCATGGCCACCCTGCTGGGCTGGATGCGCGACGGGCAGAACGGCAACCGGATACAGTGGGAACAGGTCATGGAGCTGATAGCCGCTGTCCGGGAGCAATTGGGGCTTTCTCCCCGCGCAACCACCCACCGCTATACCGTCCCGGCGGAACCGGCCAGAAAATTCCGTATGTGGATGATCTGGGCCGGAATGGGAGTTCTGGCCGCCGGTGCGGGCACGGCCCTCCTTCTTTTCTCTGGTCCGGCCGCAGAAACGGCCCCGTCAGGACCGCCTCCGGCTCCGAAACATTATCCGGATTTTTCCGCCAGCGACCATACGGAAGTTCCCGTCACTATTCCCGGTACGGGGGACCTCATCGTGGGAGCCCATGAGATCACGATGGAATCCTACCGGTTGTTCCTGGACCAGTGGTCCCGGCTGACCCCGGAGCTGAAGGAAAAGTATTCCCATCCGGATCAGCCGGACAAGCAGAATGCCACCCATGTCCCCAGTGACTGGGAAGCCATGTGGAAGGCCGCCAGCACTCCGGGCGGCAAATGGAAGGGAAGGAGGATCACTCCCCGTTCCCCCGTCGTCAACGTCACTTTCTGGGATGCCTGGGCCTATGCGGCCTGGAAACCCGTGGAGCCCGGGGAACCGCGCTACCGCCTGCCTTCCCGCCAGGAATGGATGGCTCTGGGGGCCCTGATGGAAACGGGCGAAAAGGGGGATAAAACCCTGGTCATTGACAGGTACAGCAATGATTATGATCTGAAGACCGGCATATGCGGCATGGCCTCCGGCGTGATGGAATGGACCTCTTCCGTGGAAAAGGACCCCGCGCGCGTGAAGGAACCCCCGGGCCCAGTCGCCTGCGGCGGAGACTGGAGGTACCCGGGCATTACGGACAAGGTGGAATACCTGCGTTCGCGCGACGAATGCCGGGACAACCTGGGATTCAGAATCGTGCGGCCCGTACGGTGATACATTTTCAACAGACAAACACTTATACACTTCAATCACGATGAAACATGTTCTCACATTCATGATGCTGGCCCTGCTGGGGGCTTCCGGCGCCCTGGCCCAGATAGCGGTCAAAATCGTTCCGGAAAAGAAGACCTTCCTCACCGGGGAGGCCAATTACATGAGGCTGACGGTGACCAACAATTCCGGCACGCCCGTTGAACTGAAAAGCCGCGAGTATTCCTCCTGGCTGGACATTCACGTGGAGCACACCACCGGGGGAGCCATGCTTCCGCAGTCCCGCTTTGCCGTCTTTCCTCCGCTCAACGTGCCTGCCGGCATGAGCGTCTCCCGCAAGATTGACCTCCGGCACTTCTACAATTTGTCCAGGGAGGGGAATTACCATGTGCAGGCCGTGGTGAAGATGCCCAATGAAAAGGACATGTTCGCCTCCCAAAAGGCTCTGTTTTCCATCCGTACGGGCACGCCCATGTGGTCCCAGACGGTCAGCATTCCGAGAAGTGTCAAAAAGTGCAAATTCTCCGTATGCACCATTCCGGAGCGGGGCATCCAGAAGCTGTACATCCAGACCAGGGATCCGGAGACGGGTGTGGCGTATAATGCCGTATGCGTGGGGAGCTGGCTGGGTACCACCCGTCCGCAGTGCCTGATAGACGGGAAGGCCAATGTGCACGTCTTTTTCCCCACCACCCCCACACTCTGCGCCTATGCACGCATCAATTACCGGGGGATGATGGAAAAACTCCAGTATTTCAAGAAAGTTGTGGGTATGCCCAGCATGGTGTTCCTGCCGGACGGCAGTGTCCGTGTGACTGGCGCCGAGCATTATGATCCTACGGTGCAGCCCAAGGCTGTTCCGGACGCATCTGTGGTGCCGGGGATGTAACGGAAAATACCCGGGCTGTGGATTCCGGAGGGGAAGGGGGAACGTCCGCGGACGCCGCTGATCCGTGTGCATTCCGGGAGCGGCCCGCTGGGCGGACATGCCGCAAATGCTGGATTGCGCCGCCGGGGCAGGATGACTTCCTTCTTTCCTGCCTGTAGGAAAGAAAGGGAAAAGAGGAAATCAACAGGGGAAAATCATTCCTTTATTTCTCCGGCCTAGGTTCCCGGGCGTTTTTCAGAATGCGTTGCACGCTCTCCTGCACCACATCGATCGGCAGGGCGTAATTTTCCGCCCGGTTCACTCTGGCGATATTCATGCCGATCAATTCCCCCTTGAGGTTGAGGAGCGGTCCTCCCATCAGCGTAAACCGGGAGGGAGTGTCGTGCTGGAGAACCATCGGAAAATCGTCGCGCCGTTTGTTGAACCCGCCGCTGATTTCGTCGTTGGACGTTTCCGGAACCTGGTCCCCCAGCGCCTTGCGACGGGAACCCAGCGTGACGGTGTAGGAAATTTCCCTGTCCTCGCGCCTGACGCGCAGCTTGAGTTTTTCTCCGATGGCTTTTTTCGATAAAATGGGGGAAATGTCTTCCAGCGTGGAGACGGGGGTTCCGTCCAGGGCTACAATCCTGTCTCCGGCCAGGGCGCCCGCCTGGAAGGCCGGCCCGTCCTTGACCACTTCCTGAAAAGAGCAGGATTCTCCAAATACCACGCCCAGATAAACCGTGTCCTTGTTCGGGATGGGGCGCCGGGCGGCGCTGATGGTGCCCAATTGGGGGCGTCGGGAAATTCTGGTGGTGGATCCGTTGCTGACTACGAGCGTTCCAAGGGGGACATCGCTGCTCACGGGGCCTGGCGCGGGAAGGCCGGCCGCATCCACCTTGACCAGAGCAATGTCCGTGGCCGGGTCCGTGCCGACTACCTGGAAGCTTTCATACTTGGAGGAACCTATGCGGATGAGCAGTCCTTTGTGGGATTCGAATTCGGACGCCTTCGTCGCGATGTAGCCGTCCGGAGTCAGGATCACGCCGTAGGCCACTACGTCGTGCCTGGCAAAAAAGACGGCGCTCAAATCCTGCAACCGTGCCCGGACGGGCTCAATGGTTTTCAGAACGACTTTGCCGTTGATGCGCTGTTCAAAGTCCAGGCTGCCATTACCTCCTTCAGCCGAGGCGCAGGGTGTCCATAGCGCCGCCAGAGGAAACAAACATGCATAAGAGAGAAATTTCATGGCAGGGAAATGAATAGAATTAACCGTTCCGGTCGGGAGACGCTTCCTTGACTTCCTCCGGAGGAGCCGTCAGGGCGTCAAATTCTTTCATGGGAACGTGCAGGTTGTCTTCCAGCCCGGAACCGACCCGGCTGTGAATACCGATCAATTCCCCGTTCAGGTTGAAAAGGGGGCCTCCGGAATCGCCTCGGATGAGTTTGCAGTCCGTCTGGATGACGTCGTTTTTCAGGGAAACGATCCGTCCCAGGCGCACCATGGGGCCGCGTTCCCGGTCCAGTCCGCCGCCGTGGCCCAGGGAAAAGACCCAGTCGCCCACCTGCGGCTGGTTTTCAGCCTTCTCCACAATAGGAAGGTTTTTGTTCAGCCTGGTGGAGATTTTTGCAATGCCCGCATCCGAATCACTGTTCTCCGCCGTGGTTTTTCCCGGTATGCGGGTACCGTCCGGCAAGATGATTTTGAGGACGGTATCTTTTTTGCCGACTACGTGGGCGGCGGAGAAAATCAGTCCCTTTTCGGAAACCAGAATGCCGGTTCCGCTGCTGTTGTTTACCTGAATGCACACCAGCGCAGGGAGCACTTTGGGGAGCACGGCCTGAAGCTGGTGCTCAATTCTCTGCAAATCTTCCACGGATTGGGGCGTGGTACGCAGGATTCTGGATGATGCAGATTCAGACTGGGCCGCACCCTGCTGCATGGCAGCCAGCAGGGCCGTTCCGCATAACACGGTGGAAAGGCAGAATCTTCGCAAGGTCTTTTTCATGATACCGGATTATTGTTCAGAAGCGGGAATTTCCTGCTTCCGGCCATCCGCCTGTCCGGTCCCCATGATGGAGTCGTAACAGGTAATTCCAATGGCCAGTCCCGCCAGCGTGATGAAGGTGATGAACAACTCTTTCATATTTTCTCTAACATAGAATTTGCCGCATCGTCTGACGAGAGAAATTCATTGATAAGGCACACTTTCTCATGACAGAACATTCGGAACGGAGAGAGGCGCAGTTGGAAAACAGGAAAATAAAGGTTGCTTTTTGCCGGTATTGGCGTATAAACCGTTCAGCGACGCGGTCCGCGTCACTATCCATCCAAAGCGGATGTAGCTCAGGGGTAGAGCGCAACCTTGCCAAGGTTGATGTCGTGGGTTCGAATCCCATCATCCGCTCCATTTTTTCTTTTTCAACTTGCTCCTTCCGGGCAGTTTTTTGTGTGGTCATCTACTGATTTTGACGATGAGCCAAAATAGGCAGAGCTGAACCTCTGAGTTCTGCTTTGATTGGTGACACATTCCGTGAGCCAATAGATCACGCTATGCCCATCATTCACTGAATAAGCAATAATCACTTATAAACGTATTGACTACTATTCCATCACTGATATGGTGAAGATGATTCTGGTTATTAGCGTTACTTCACCATGAATATATTATTGCCAATAAGCGCATGTGCTTTTCTGCTCTCCGCTCATCCTTCCATGTCGGCGGAAGAAAAAAGCATTTCTCCTTCTAGCGACCAGGCCATCACGATTCCCGATTCTCTTGACGGGTATACGCTGACCATGACGAGTAAAGAGTTAAAATACGTCCATATCAGCTTTTATACTCAAGCTCTTGACAATGGTGCAATCGTCAGAAATGGAGGAATTGGAGACTACTACGAAAAATATAAAGAACGTGTATCACATACTTCCGATTCCTCCTACAATGCCACGATCGTATTTTCCAAAGGCCAATGGACAAAGGGGCAAGATTCAGAAAGTTATATTTGTGAAAAAATAGGAAAGGACAGATTGGTTATCAAATCCGTAATGATAGAAAATGGTGTTCCTAAAGCGATTGAACCCTATTTATTCCTTTATTTTAAGACATCTGATGCAGGCAATGCTTATGTTTTTGAGGAAGAAAGTATAGGGGGAAACATCTCATTCATGTTGAAAAAATCTTCAGAAAAACAATAAACGGAAAAGGACTGCCCGAGACTGGAACAGCCCTTCCGATTGCTAAATCGGGGGGAAGCCCCCGCAGAACGATTTCCCATGCTTCAAGAAGGGAAATATGGGAAATCGTGTTATTGGGTTACGTTGTTTTATCCCCAAGAAATCTCCTGCACCCTTTCCTTGACCAGGAGGAAGAACGACGCAATGCCGGAAAATAGTGGCAACACTATTTTATCAGATAATTACCTGATAAATGCTCTCACGTCCGATTCGTTTAATGAATCGCCCTCCATCCAGATACGTCTTACACACCTTGCCATCGTATAATCCCCATCCGGCGCTTCCCCACACGTGAAAAACCACCGTATTATATAACCTGTTCGGGCTACATTTCCATCCCTGGAGGCCCCCAGCAGCAACAATCCTGCCATCGTACGGGCCATTCTCTTGGTTTCTACTTCTTCTTGGCTGCAACCAGACATCCTTGCGCCGACTTGGGTACAGACGCATTCGCGGACAGAGCTTTCGCCCCATAAAACAGCGTTACCGCCAGCCTCTTACAACAATTACCCTCCACATTCATCATAAATCCTTCCATTTCTGATCAATTCCCCCTTCACAACAATGGAGACAAATGAGCCGGCTAAAAAAGGACGTGTTGCTTCTCTCCCGCAGGATAAATTCCACAATAAGTTGGGCCTTGCAGGCCAGCAGGATTTCTCGGTTAAAACAGCATTGAAATTACTGGACGTGAAAATAGGCCGTGTTAATGTACAATGTACCATGTGATTATCCTCCGGGAGAACCAGCATGCAAGGGAGAAAATTTGAGCCAGCTACATCAGCCCCACCCAAATAAATTACTCCTTCTAAACATCTTGTTTTATTTTATAACATTCATTATATGTATCTCTCAAAATTATTGGTATTGACATGCATCCTATGGATGAGTGGAGCCCAAGGTTCCTTCACTCGGGAGGCTGCGGAATCTGGGCAGAAAAAATCACCCGCTCCTCGGCAAAACGACCTTGGAACGGACCTTTCTTCATTCAAATACGGCGTCTTGCTGGTCCATAATATCTTGCAAGATTGTAAACAATTAAAAGACATTCTCGATTCCATTACAACGCCGGAAACCGGACAAAACAAGGAAGAGACAATTTCCTTTCTTTGGGAACGTGCTGTACTGAACAATGTTATTCTAGCGGACAGCATTCGGAGCAACCCCGCAAAGTACGAGGCAACGGAAGATGAAGCAAAAGAGTTGCATGCCGCCCTGGTAACAGTTAACCAGCAGCTCAAGGATACATTAAACCTGTTGCGTGACCTGCAAAAAAGAAATCTGTTGGAAATTGAATTTGAACTTATGCTGGAAACAAAGCGCTCCATCCTTGAGGGCTGTCTGGACAAGCATCAATCCTATCTTTCCGATCAGGACTGCATCAATGCTTTTGAGAAGAATAAGGGATATCCCTATTTGCTCCAGGCTTTTTTTGCGATGTACCGTAAAAAAGACATGAATGCGGCGAGGCTATTCTTCCGGGAAGGTGCACAGAAAGGGAGCAAGGAGGCGCAACTCATGGAAGCGCTCTGTGCGCATCCCAGCCCCCGCAAAATCATGGATGGCATTCTGGAAATTCTTCCCCGTTTAAGTGCAGCCGCCGCCAGGATCACGGATCGGAACACGGCGGAAGTGAATGAGGAGAGCCTTGTCTCATTATTTAATTCCCTTCGTTTTCAAATTTCCCTGCTCAACAGGAGTCCCCAGTCTGAAAAAGACTCCGAATATATGCTTCAGACCTGGAAGCCCGCTTATCAAAAAGCAATGCAGCAATTTCATCAGGAATGGGCCAGAATAAAATCCTCTCAATATTTTGGAAATAAAAATCTGGAAAAAGCCATCTCAGGCAAATCAATATCCCTGAATGTGTCCATCAATTTAAAAACCCTTCTTAAATTGCAAACGCAATCATAGAAACATAAAAAGGGATGCAGTCTCGTTTCCATGTCTTAAACAGTTCCTCATTGATATTTATTCCAGCCTCTGACTGGCCTGCGCCCCAGTAGCTCTCGACAAGCTGCTCTTTGCCAAAACATTCATGCAGGCTTGCCATACCCTCAACGGCAGCACTCTGTGCGTGACCATCACAACGCGGCAGGCGTTCAGCATGATGTCCGGGAAAAATCGTAAATCGTAAATAACGACTATGACCTCCAGGTCCTTCAGGTCAGCTTCATTGGCCTGCAGCCCGGCGTCTGCTTCCTGATCACCGATTCCCTGTCTTTAATCAACATCGGCACTCCAACACCAAGAAGTATGCATGCGTCTATCCGATGCGGCGTTCCAAAGACCAAGCGTACAGCATGTGGGAAAACGCCAAATTCCACAAGCTCCGGCCGCATGATTAAATCGACATCCTGTTGGAGGGAGCGGCTTTCGGCATGGACGTCGTAAACATCGTGAAGGAAACTGTGATTTCCATTCTCTGAGAAGAAAATTCTCTGTGGTTCAATTCCGCCATATTGATACGTTTCACATTCAAAGGAGCGGCTCCGGGTGGTCGCCTTTTTTGCGATACGGCTGTTGGAGAAGAGTGACAGATCAATGTAACTATCGGATAATAATTTATCACAAATCCATCATCCACTCTGTCATCTCCCTTTTCGAATCCTGGCAAAGCTTTTGCGTGGGAAGGATTCCTTCTTTTCCGCCTTTCCATAATTTCCGGGTAGAGAAAATCCCCTCATACTGAAACTTATAACATAATAAAAGAGACGTGAAATTCTAATTCAAATCTCTTTCTCTTGTTATAAAAATAAATACTATATAGATCGTTCCCTAATTTAATCTGAAATAGTAGGATTCATCTATTTTTTTTGCTGGTGTTTTATTATCAATATATTCGTAATGAAATGTAGTCGTTTGTATTGTTATTGCTCCCTGAACATTAATACTGATGCTTCTTAATTTTTTCGCAATATGAATTTTGGTCCAATCATCAATAATATTCAAATCTTCCACGCAGAGACCATGAATAATATTTTCAAGGATATCAAAATTATTTTCCCTTATTTCTATTGTTTCTCTAAAAATGAGTACATTGGAAAAACAATTCATAAAATAATTAAATTGATCCGAATTGCTGTACCTCCCCTGACAAAATGCTAGTTCAGCATTATCCTCTTGATTGCTTGGTAATTGCATATCATATACGTCAAAAACGCTTTTCTCAAGATTACTATCTGATTTTCTTTCGAAGAGAACAATATTCTCTTGGGGAATAATGATGAGGAAGGTGTTTTTTCTATATTCAAACGGCCTCAAAAAAGCCATCTCCATATTTTCCTGATCCTTCCAATTTAAATATGATGATAAATTATCATAGTTTTTTGGGAAATTATATTCTTTTTTAGAAGAAGGTGATCAAGATATTTGTACAATGATTACAATAAATGCGATGATGATCTTCCTCATGGTTCTATATAATATTGTTAAGGATAATTAATTTCTTAAATTATTAGAATTTAACCTTGCAGGGGTCTTGCTACATTTCCTGTGGGACTGGAACACGAAAAAGCGCAGAGAGGTTCCACCTTCCGGTGATCCGGGAAAATGAACTTTGTGCTGAAAGGGAATGGAAGAAGCGCAGGAGATGCGTCTCCGGATGAGCATTTAGTTCCTTTTCCAGGGCGTCGCGCAAAGTAGTAGCTTCCACTAGCGGCACGGCGTCACTTGCTCCAAATCTTCCTTCTGCCAGCGGGGATCGGCAAGCATCCGGACTAGAGAGGCACGGCGGGAGCGGACCTCCGGCAGGTCGCCATGGCGCCAGCCGGGAGCATAGGCATGCAGCGGAAGTTCTTCCGGTTCCGCATCATCCAGGCAGGAGGCGTCCTGCATGGAAGGAAAGGCTTCCACGGCATACCCCAGCCGGAGGAAGTCTTTTTCACCTTCCAGGCGTTCTCCCGGTGTCTGGAGCAGCAGGCAATGAAGAGGCGTATTCATGGAGAGACAGGGAAACAATTTCCAACCTACTGCTTCTTTCCCGAAAAATCCATCAGGAAAATGGAAAAACAAAGAGGCTCCCGGATGTTCCGGGAGCCTCTTGGATATGAATTCTTATGATTCACGTATTGCTGGCATCATAATTACCAACGAGAATCAGTTATATGATAAGCTGACCACAAGATTGTTACCTGATTCAAGGCATTGTAGGCAATGGCCTACTCTTCCGTATCCATTCTAGTTCCTAACTGATTCATGTTCTATAATTGAGTATAGTCTATTCTTCTCTCGTATAGAAGGATTTATTGGCTCTTCCAATTATTCATCAGCCGACAAAATCAAATAGAAAAAATAAAATGAATCGCACAAACAGGGAACAAAAGTAGTTGAAGTTCGTTTTTTAGTTCTTTGGATTCAGGGTAGATATTTATATTTTTATCATAATATTCTCCATGCATTCTCTTACCATCCTTTATCTCATCCTTGCAAGGAATAACAATATTCAATCGATTCTCACCCATTGTATGATTAACAATAAATAAATAGTCAGGAGCCAAAGCCTTTCTCGCATCTTGAGAACTTAACCCAACCCAATAATGCATTCTTTTTTTCTCAATTCCGACCTCAGACTTATCCAGTTTTACATATGGAAATACATAACGAAGAGCATTCTCCTTGTCATTATTTATCCTGTTGTTTTTCAAAGATTTCTTCATCCATGACATAAAAACCTTATCATCATAGGAGTAATTTCTTAATTGATAATATCCTCCAAGAACAACAATACACCTATTAAGCAATGAGGTATCTTTTGTTGTTCCATAACAGGAATCGCGCAAATAAATTTCCATCTTTTGTTTAAGAGAATCTTTTACAATAAAAATATTTAAACGTTTCTGAGGATCAATAAGATCAAGCAGAGGAGACAAAATATTCTCTTGATGAGCTTCTTGCAAATATTTCACAAAATCACATCCTTCTTTATTATTTGATGAAATATCGCCCAAAATCTTTACTGAATTATCATCTTTCTTAAATATATTTTTATCTATAATATCAATTCTTTCAAGACAAGAATCCAAGCTCTTTGTCGTAGCAGTTTCCTGCCCCTGCGCAAAAAACGCAGGGGCAGGAAACATAAGAGTTAGAGTAAATACAACAATGTAATCAATCAATAAAATCCTCATATTTCAATTCTTTTACAGCACCAGTATCGTCACTGCAATCTTTTTCATTATATTGATCCACATATGTCCTAATTTCTTTTTTGCAAGTTTCTATGTATTTTTTGAATCTGCAATTTCTTTCTGAAGGCGTGCAAATTCCCTTGGGTTTCGATACCCATATTCGTGTATGTCAAATTCGCAATTTTCAATATGCGCTTCTTTCATACACATATTTATCATCCTCAGAATGATCTTAGCCATCGTTGAAGCACAATCGTTAGAACAGTAATTTCTATCATCGTAAATCCAAAATTTATCGACGTAGAAATTCCACCATTCAATACTTAATGAAACATGATGGTATTCATGCTCTCGCACTGTAGAATAGATTGAATCATTGTGAGTAATAGCATCAGGGCTTGAAACAAAGTCCGTATTATAGTATAAGTTGAAACTAAGTCCTGCCTGATAACTGAGATGATAATAGGTTTTGGAACCAACTTCCTTCTCGCTGATTTGCGCCCCATGGTTATTAGCTGAAGGGACAGTCAAACCTGATGCACCAGCCGGCATACTGTTTCTTCCATTGGCAAGAATTTGCCCCGTTCTTGCAGGGGCAAGATCCAAGGCTCTGGGAGAACCTTCGTATTTTGAGACTACTGCTCCTAAATAATCATACAGCGTTACTGCTGCATTCGCCGCATGTATATAGAGATTTAAACCACCACTACTTCCTATTGGATCTCTACCGGTCCATCTACCATCCATAGGATTGAAATAACGGTAATTATAATAGACCAATCCTAAATCGTCATCGGCATACTCGCTTGAGAAGCGGAACGGATTCTGTGCGGCTACATTGCCTTCCATTTTGATTATCTTACCCTAAGGGCCGTACTCGTACAAGGCCCTTCTTCCTGCCTGGATGCCAGACAATGCCGTCGTGTTTTTCAACAAGTCATGCGTATAGTACAGGTCTTCCTGGTAAGTTCCCGCTTCATCAAACAGACTCATGGCAAGAATGCGTGTCGCTGAAGATTCCTCTTAGGAAACTAAGCAGGTCAATCTACTCCTTCCCCCAAATGGAAGATTACATTACCCTCATTCTCCTCAATATATTTAAAAACCATTATCAACCATAAATATCTTTGTTCAGAAAACAATAAAATTCCAAAAAATTATCCACATTAAAAACGTTATTTTCCTTCCTAAATACCAACTCTCAGGACAGTTGCACAATGAACGGAGGCATCTCTTTCCCACTAGAATCCAGACGCTTAATCCGTTCTTTAAAAACGACTTGTTTTCTCTTGCAAGCACTTTGCCGGGGTTTTATAGGTAATCATCATTTTCCTAAATCATGTGTCTTTTGGACTTCCTGAACAGGTTGTCCATTTTTAACGGATACCATTTTCATGCCGGAAATTAGGGAAGAAGTATCAACTCTTCCGGAAAAGAAAATGAAAGGAAAAGCCGGAAATCCGTCTCAACACAATTCCGGCATTTTTCTGAAGACCAACTGATGAAAAACCATATGAACCTCTACTTCGTCGCCAACAACTGCCATCATGTCTTTCATGCCGCCGTGGCCCTCTGGAGCATCGTCTCCTGTGACGATTCCTCCACCCGCTACAACGTATTTCTGAAAACGGAGCTGGAAGAAAAAACATGGCGCGACTTTTTCCTGACAATCCCCCGCGTTTCCGTATATGGAGTTCCCTTCAATGTTCCCTATGAACAATCGGTCCTTCTGAAAAAAATGAAGGACCTGGACGGGAACGATTCCAGAAAATACTTTTATCATAAATTCGATCTCTCGTGGACAGAGTCGATCAGCCATCTCCTGACGGATGACAGGCTGCTCCTGCTGGATACGGACCTGTATGCCCGAAAGCCCCTGCAGGCGCTGTACGAAACTCCGCTTGCCGATCACGAATGCATGGCCATGGTCATTGACACGGGAATCTGGAAATACCCAGAATGGGTGCTGGACCACAACCGTTCCCTTGGAATCGACCACCCGTGCTTCTACAACACCGGCGTAGCCCTCATCCATATAAGTTCATTCGTAAAACACCAAATCTGGGAAAAAAGCCTGGAAACCTACCCCTTCCCCACCATGCCGCCCCAGCACGACCAGGATATCCTCAACAGGCTGATTTTCAACAACGCGACCAGGGATATCAAAAGACCCTGCTGTAAAACCATGCCAAGCGTGTACAACATGAGTACAAAATGGTTCCCCTTCATGAATCTGGAAAAGGGCGACATCGCTCTCGTCCACGCCTACGGGGACACCAAGCTCCCGCACTCCTCCTGCGATTGGGCCAACAAGGAATACGAACGCCTGACGGAAACCTACCGGAATATGGAAATTCCCCCTCCCAAATGATTCCGCGCCATCGGGAGCCTCATGGCGTTTCCCTGCAAATCATGCAGGAACAATAAAAACAAGCAAATGCGGAATCTGCCGCCGGGACTTCATCCATGCAAGCCCCCGTACCCATGATCACGGCCCAAAGGCATCAAAGAAAACGATGCCGGTCCACGGAAGCGCATGTTTTCCATGGAACTCTCCTATCCCTTCCTGCGGCCAAAACCGATAAGACGCGCGCCAACGCCCGTCAATACCGTTCGTCCGGGTACGGATTGCCGGGAAGAGCCCCGTTCCAAGGCTCTTCCGCATGATTCTTACATGTGGATAGCGATTCCCTCCGAGGCCAGCATGGATTCATGAATGGCTTCGGACAGGGTCGGATGGGCGAAAATCGTGGCGTGAATATCTTCATCCGTCAATTCCGCCTGAAGGCTCACGCCGAGCGTGACAATCAGTTCCGTAGCTTCCGGCCCCACAATGTGCGCCCCCAGCAATTCGCCGTTCTTGGCGCCGTACAAAGTCTTCACAAAGCCGTCCGGCTCTCCGGCGGCCACGGCCTTGCCAATGGCCTGGAAGGGGAACTTCCCCACCTTGTACTCCACGCCCGCTTCCTTGAGGGCGCGTTCCGTGCTGCCGACGGAAGCCACCTGCGGATAACAATACGTGCAGCTCGGGAAGAAGCCGACCTGTTTGGGCTGATAATCCGGATTGAACATGCCTTCCACCGCCTGCACGGCTTCATACGTGGCCGTATGGGCCAACAGAACACCGCCAATCACGTCGCCCGCCGCATAAACGCCGGGAATGGACGTGGCATAGCGGTCGTTGACCTTGATGAATCCCTTTTCCGTCAATTCCAGGCCGGAAGCGGCGGGAACGACCGGCTTCACGCCGATAGCCACCAGGCAAATGTCCGCCGTAATTTCCTCTTCCTGCCCCTTGCTGTTTTTCACGAGGGCCTTCACCTTCCCGTCGCAAGTTTCCGTGACAGACTCCACGGAAACGCCCGTCATGGTCTTGATGCCCTGTTTCTTGAAGGCGCGCTCCAGCGTCTGGCAGGAATCGTCGTCCTCATTGGGCAGGATGCGCGGCAGCGCTTCAATGAGCGTCACCTTCGTGCCGAACGAGTTGTAAATATAGGCAAACTCCGTGCCAATGGCCCCGGAACCGATGATGATCATGCTTTCGGGCCGTTTCTCCAGAACCATGGCTTCCCGGGAGCCGATGATGGTAGTGCCGTTCAGCGGAAGGCTGGGAACGGTGCGGGTCACGCATCCGGTACTGATGAGGATGTTCTTTCCTTCCAGTACTTGTGTCGTGCCGTCGGCGGCCTTCACTTCCACCTTGCCGGGGGCCGTGATAGAGGCTTCCCCGGTAACGGATTCCACCTTGTTTTTCTTGAAAAGGAACCCCACGCCGCCGGCCAGGCGGTCGCTGACCTTGCGGGAACGGCCGATGACCTCGCTCCAGTCCACGCTCACGCCTTCCACCGTCATGCCGAATTCCTTGGCCCGGCTCGTCACGGTCAGGTAGGCTTCCGCATTCTTCAAGAGCGCCTTGGTGGGAATGCAGCCCCAGTTCAGGCAGGTTCCCCCCACCCGGTCGCGCTCCACGCACGCCACGGTTTTTCCCATTTGGGCGGCGCGAATGGCGCCCACATATCCGGCGGGGCCGCCACCAATGACGATCAAATCATATTGCATGAACGTACTATAAAGGCTTCCCCCCTTGCGGGTAAAGAAGGAATATGAACATGGGGCGCCTGAACGGCGACTCAATGACAAAAGATGAAAGACTAAAGATTAAATAGAGGGGAAATGCCTGTTAAAAACTATTTTTTCTTTTGTATTTAGTCTTCCGTCTTTATTCCTTCCCCTTCACCCACTCCACCAAGTCCTGCATTTCCGCGGCGGTATCCGCATACAGGCCGTCCGTGTAGCTGCCATCGTCATACAGGACACGGCCGTCCACCATCGTGAACACGCAATCCTTGCCGGAGGCGGCATAAACAGCGTGGGAAACTTCATTGAAGATCGGGAACAAATTGGGTTCGTCCAAATCCAGGGCAATCATGTCGGCGGGGGCTCCGGGGGCCAGCGTTCCCAGGCCCGGCGTGCGGAAAATGCGTGCGCCTTCCACGGTTGCCATGCCCAGGGCTTTCATGGCAGGAACGGCTGTGGCGTCCCCGGTGCATCCCTTGGCAAGGATGGCCGCCAGCTTCATGGTTTCAAACATGTCCAGGCTGTTGTTGCTGCATGCGCCGTCCGTCCCCAGGGAAACGGGAATGCCTGCCTTCAGCATGCCCTGTACCCTGGCTAATCCGGACGCCAGCTTCAGGTTGCTCACGGGATTGTGCACGATGGCCGCGCCGGAGGCCGCCACCGTTTCCAGTTCCTCATCCGTCACATCCACCATGTGGGCCAGCACGGCGCGTTCGTTCAGCAGCCCCATGTCACGGGCATAGGCCACAGGCCTCCTGTCCTGGTGCAGGGAGCGGCACTGTCCCACTTCCCCCGCAGACTCGGAAAGATGAATGTGGAGCATCAGGTCCAGTTCCTCCGCCAGTTGCATGGAACGCCTGAGAACGTCGTCGCTCGTGGTGTACACGCTGTGGGGCATCACCGCCAACTGCACCCTGCCGCATCCTCCAAAGCGGGCGGCCTGCTCGCGGTACAGGGCTTCCGCACCGTTCCAGCCGTCATAGGCCGGGGACGGGAACGCAAAAAGGACCTCGCCTCCCGCACAGCGCATACCCATGCGTTCAGCTTCCTGCAAAACATTGATTTCCAGCAGATAGGAATCCACAAAGGCAGTCGTGCCCGTACGCATCATTTCATACATGCCCAGCCGCGCTCCCAAGGAGACTATCCTGTCCGTCAGATGCGCCTCCACCGGAAAAATGTGCTTGGTCAGCCATTCCATGAGAGGCAGGTCGTCCGCAAAACCGCGCAGGAAAGTCATCGGAACATGCGTATGCGCGTTGACCAGCCCGGGCATCAACAGGGCATTTCCCAAATCGCGCCGGACGGCAGGCATCCAGGCCGCCTCCAGCTTTTCCGCAGGTCCCGTTTCCAGAATCTTCCCGTCCCGGACGGCCACTCCGGCCTTGCCGTCCACGCCGGGCTGTTCCGTCCCCGTAATCAGACGGGAGGCGGTCACCAGCAGATCGCACGTTTGTTTCTCCATGCCGCGGAATGTAGCGTAAAAGGCCGGTTTTAGCAATTTCATCCCCCCGTCCGGCATGATTTCATGCAATTATGACATTTCTGTTTGACTTCAAACGTAAAAATTGACAAGAATGCGGGACAGTTAAATTCACCATTTATCCCACATGAACAAAACTATACTGTTAGGTTTGGCCCTTGCGGCCTCCGTATCCGCCGCAAACGCGTATCATGTTGAAAAATATGACGGCCAGTTCGGCATGTCCCTGGAAGGGGCCTACGGCATTGCCACCAAGGACGCCATGCCCAATGTGGCCGGCGGCAATCTGAGCATTTTCAACTACATTGAAACAGGCAGCATTGTTCACCAGATTTCCCTGAACGGCGGCATTCTGGCCGGCTCCCACCATCCCAGCGTTCACGACCTGGGCATCAGCGGCCCCTACACCGCCAGCCTCCGTTCCACGTACATTCCGATGATGGCCGGCTATACCCTGAACCTGCCCATCGGCGACTACACCATGTTCTACCTGGGCGGCAAGGCGGGCGCCACTTACGGTGATGTGAAAGCCACTATCCACGGTCTGGAAGACGGCAGTCGGTCCCGCACCATTTCCACCACCAAATTTTCCTGGGCGGCCCAGGCCGGCTTCAAGTTCAGCGTGTCCCAGAGCACGGACTTCGTGATCGGCTACGAATACTACCAGATCCAGGGCTACAACGATCCCGGCTACCATATCATCAAGCTGGGCTTCTCGTGGGATTTCTAAGTACATTGCGTTCATCGCTATCTCCGGCGGCTCCGCATCATGCGGAGCCGTCTTTTTTTGTGATTGAAACGGGGCAACTCCCTTCGGATAGCCGGAAAACAAGGCGAGCGCCGCAAAGCCGGCTTTCTCAAAAGGCGGCACCTTCTGGAAGCGTATGACTATTCAACTGCCGGGAAGCCCGAGACGTTCCATGCTTCTTTGAAGGAGGAAAAGTTAACTCCGAGATAAAAAATACCTCCCCTACCAGAGGAGGAATTCCGTCCACGAAAAACGAAGTAAAATGGACGGCATCCGCCAGACAAACGACCCCAGCGGAATGAGAAAACCAACTTTCCGTATTCGGAGGCCGGAGATACAGCCCCAAAAAGGCCCCGGTCGGGGCCTTTCAGGGATAAAATCGCCCGGGAACCAGGGCTCCCCGCCCCGGTTCCCGGACAAGAAAACAGTCCTCACTTGGCAGGCTTGAACGGCTTGGGAGAAGCGTACACCTCGTAATCCTTGATACGTCCGTTTTCCCGGTCCTGGCGCGGCAGGTAGCGGAAGCCGGAGAGCCTCTGCACCTTCCCCAGGTCCAGCACGATCATATGCGGATGCGGAGGATTGTCCCCCTGCCATTTGGTATGCCAGTAAGTCGTGGGCTGGTTGTCCATGACCAAGCCCGCCTGGGCGGCTTCTCCCGCCGTTTCATGGGAGTCCGCATAAACGACGGACCACTGTTCCCGCGGCAGAAGGTTGCCGGAGGCATCTAAAAAGTTCAGCTCCGCAATGGCCGCATGAGGGCCGTTGTCATAGGCGTTCCTGCTGACGATGGCAATGTACCGGGCCTGCACGGGAGCCTTGAATTTGATCTCCTGCTGTTCCGCCCCTTTGGCAAAGGTGCCTTTGTGCACCATCTGGCCGGGTTCGGGAGCCACAGGCTTGCCTACGCGGAACACATCCGCCATGGCCGGATCCTTGTTCACTTCGTAAATGGCTTCCTTCACGCCCTTCACGGTGCCGGAACCGCCTTCCAGATCCAGCACCACGATTTCATTCTTGCCCGGTTTCAGATACTCTCCCGGACAATACAGGGCCTGCTGGGAACCGATGAACCAGAAACGGCCCAAATTGGCCCCGTTGACCCACACCACGCCCTTCTTCCAGCCGTCCCGCATGTCCAGATAAGTATCCTTGGGCTCGGAAACATTGAAGTACCCCCTATGGAATACGGGCTGGTCCCCTCCCGGATTTTTGCCGGAAAAGGACAGCGTTCCCACGCCCTTGCACGGGAAACTGTAAATGGCAAAATATTCCAGCTTGTTCCCGTTCAGCGTAATGGGACCACGGATGCCCTTGCGTTCATCCAGTATCTGGCGGCCAAAGTTGATGCGGCCCATGTTTTCCACCAGAATATCCACCGTATGCGTTCCGGCAGGAATGTTTACGTCACAGGAATCCTGCTTGTAGCGGCGGTCCGCCGTACCCTGCCTTTTACCGTCCACGTAAACGATGGCGCGATCCTGCATGTTCTCCATCTTCAAGACGCCTTTCACGGGCCCCTTCACCTTTGTCCGGTACAGGATGAAACCCAGACTTTGCCCCAGCGCCTCCATGTGGACAGGCTCCTTGCGGATTTCCGGGCGCGGCATCCGGGCGAACATGCCCGCCTTTTCCGTGAAGGTAATCGGGGGCAGCTCCATCATGTCCGGCTGGGGAGGAGGTTCCGGCAGCTTGACGGTATCCCCGTAATAATCCTGAATGGTCTTCCGGAAAGTATGGAAGCGCTGAGTCAGCGTACCGTTTTCCGAAATAGGGGCGCCGTAATCGTAATTGGTCACATCCGGCGTGTAGGCCCCTTCCCAGTTGGCACCATTCATGAATCCGAAGGAAGTTCCTCCGTGCGCCATGAACAGGTTGGGGGAGACGTTATTCTCCAGCATCCACTTCAGGTCGCGGTTGAAACCTTCCGTGCTGCCGCCATTCTTGGGCTTGCCCCAGTGGTCAAACCAGCCCACCCAGAATTCTCCGTTGATGCGGGGCGTCTTGCCCTTGTGCTTTTCCAGATTGGCAAAGGCGCCCTTGGCTCCGCCGCCGAAGTTCATGGCGGGAATAATTCCCGGCAGCGTGCCGTTGTTGATCATCCAGTCATTCGGACCATCCGAGGTAAAGGGCACCACGCCCGGGAGCTCCTTCTGGATCACCTCCAGGTGCTTTTTCACGTAATCCTTGTCCGAACCGTAGGAACCGTATTCGTTTTCTACCTGGGCCATGATAATGGGGCCGCCCTTGGTGATCTGCAGGGGTTCCAGCATGGAGCAGACTTTTTTGAGATAAGCCATGGCCGGTTCCAGAAAGCGGGGGTCCTGGGAACGTACCTTCAGGTCTTCATCCTTGAGCAGCCATCCGGGGAAGCCGCCAAATTCCCATTCGGCACACACATAGGGACCGGGACGCACGATAACCCACAGTCCCGCTTTCTGGGCCTCCTTGACAAACTCTACAAAATCCCGGTTCCCGGAAAAATCCCATTTGCCCGGTTCCGGTTCATGCACGTTCCAGAACAGATAGGTACAAACAGTATTCATGCCCATGGACTTCATGCGCTGGAACCTGTCCTGCCAGTGGGAACGCGGCACGCGCGGATAGTGCATCTCTCCGGAAATGATCTTCACGGGCTTGCCGTCCATCAGGAAATTTTCCTGATTGGTGGTGAAGACGTGCTTGGCGCCGTCATTGGACTCCGGCATGGGCATGGGAGCGGCCACACACAAATGGGCGGCCAGCAGCAAAACGGAAAAAAGGGATAATTTCATGATAAAATAAAGCGAATGGTGATCGGAATTACTTTCGCAAAAATGCGTCTGCATTCAATATTAAAAAGGATAGACCAGAAAGAGACCACTTCCGTCCCGAACGGATTTAGTCATGAATTTTTAATACTGAATATTACAATATTTAATCAACGATTGTTTGCGCTGCAATCCCTCTTTTCCTACCCTGCAGGGCCGGAAATGGCAGACGGAAATTTCTCTGTGGGTGCCCTCGCCATTTGAGGCAGGCAGTGCTTTCAACCCAAGAAAGGAACCCGCTGCTCCGACGCGCCGAAGCCTCGATACTGCTTCGCCGTCTTTCCCTTCCTGCATCCCGGTTTCTTCCCGACTGGCCTTTTATATTCAGGCCACCTGGGCAGAGGCTACTCTCCGGAAGAAGGTCGCAACGGGTCATCCCGATCCTTCAGGCGTATCACCTCATGCCTTTCCTCAAACGGAATGCCACGGCGGCGGGCATCCTGCGTCTCCTTCTTCATTTTGTCGTCCACCCAGTACAGATGGGATTCCAGCGGATTGTAGAGCCGGGGGGAACAAAAACGGGTGGGGGACTCCGGCCAGCGTATCCAGCGCCAGCAGGCAATGTGGGTATAAGGCTCCCTCCAGCCCGGAATCCATATGCAGAGGTCATGAATCCGCTTTTGGGCACGGTGGAGTGCTTCCTTCAAAGCCGGGTAATCGGGAGCTTCCCGTTCCGCATCCAGCGCGGCATCCAGTTCGGCATCCGCCACGGCGAAAATATTGTTCGTGTTTCCTACGGAATTTCCCCGCCCGTCATACGCCAGTTCCGAGGCGAACGTCTCATACAGGCGGGGGAACGGCGTGTCCAGAGGCCACGCCCACAAAGCGGCCTGGTACCTCTTTTCAAAAACCTTGCGGGAGCACACGCTGTACGTGAGGGGGTCCAGCTTGAGGTCCACACCGCACTTCAGGGCCTCCTGCCTGATGATGGAGCAGACGTTGGTCATCACGTGGGAGGAATCCGCAAAAGTCAGCTCCAGACACAGGCGTTCCCCACGTTCGTTTTTCAGAATTCCGTCTTCCCCCATCTCCCGGAAGCCCGCGCGGGCAAAATATTCCATGGCTTTTTTCTTGCTGTATTCCGGGGCTTTCAGCGGCAATGTCAGGTCGCCGTATCCCTCCATGTAGGAGCCGAGACGCCTCATGTTCCCGCGGAACAGGGAGTCAATCACCATTCCCATGTTCACGGCGTGGGCCAGCCCTTTGCGGATGTCGGTATTCCTCAGCATCCCGTCGGAACAATTCAGGTACAAGCCATACGGAGGGCAGGCATAGCCCGCTTCCAGGCTATATTTGTTTATATAGCCCCGGTACACTTCCGGCAGTTCCAGCTTGCCCTCCCAAATTTCCGGCTTGCGGATGTTCATCATGTCCAGGTCCCCGCGCCGGAACATCTCAATCGCCTTGTTCTCCAGGTTTACAAAAACATGCTCCACCTGGTCCGCATTGCAGGAATAGCGGTAATACTTCCTGTCCTTCGCCCACCAACTCTTTACGCGGGCAAGAGTGATGCGCTCCCCCTGCCGGATTTTTCCGGGCACCACCATGTACCCGCCCGTGTTCGGCGCGGCCTTCCACTGGTAGCGTTCCAGAAACAGCGCATTGAAATCATGGTAAAAACCGGGATGCGCCGGATGAAAATCCACACAGGCCATGTAAGGCAGCAGAGGCCGCGGAGACGGTACGGTGAGCGCAATGACGGAATCTCCGTACACGGTGATCCGGTCGAACATGGAGCGGAACAGGGCTGTCCAGAAAGGGTCCCTGGCGGCGTCCGACGTGCGCAGGCAGATATTCAGCAGAAAATCCTCCGCACGCACGGGCCGTCCGTCCGAATAGGCCGCTTTGGGGTCCAGATGGTAAAAGACCGTGCGGCCATCCGCGGAGATGGCCCAGCGGTCCGCCAGCCCGGGGATGGGCCGAAAAGTTTCCGGATGCAGTCCCACCAGGGGAATCCACACATTGTCAATGGCGGAATAGTTGAAGAAATTCTCGCTGCCGGGGCCGAAAGCCCGCAAGGTGCCGGGGAACGGCGTATTGATCCACAGCCGGACCTGGCCGCCCTTCACGGCGCGGGGGTCCCCGATCTCCGGTTCCTCCATGCCCGTATGCCATTCCAGGCCGGAGGGCATCTTTTCCAGCGGAAGCACGCGAATATGGTCCCCATCCTCCAGCCTTCTCCTGAGGCGTTCCACGGAACGTTCACGTTCCGCCAGACGGCGCCCGTCGCCTTCCCCGCGGGAAACGGTCAGCAGCTCTCTCTGCTGCTCCCCTGCCGCCAGTTCCCGGCGCAGTTCTCTTTCCACGGACCTGTTCCAGCGTTCCACAAATCCGTCAAACACGGCGGGCATCCCCCGTTCGTCGGCATTCCCGGCCGCCTCGTTCCAGACCGCGGACTCCCGGAGGGAGAAGTAAAACACTCCCCCTGTAAAAACGGCCAGGAGCAATGCCCCCAGAATGGACAGCCAGCGAAACACGATCAACGATTACCCGCCCTCTTTTAACCTATATCCGGTCCGGATAAAAAAGAAAATCCCCATCCTCCGCCCGGGACAGTTTCCTTCGCCTGAAACAGTCCGCAAAACGGAAGATGGGGATGCAATCAACAATTAACGCTGGGAGAGAGTTTAAAATTCGACCGTCACACCGCCGAAGACACCCAGTCCGCGGGCCTGCCGAGGACCGAAGTTATAGTCATTTGTGATGATGAAATTCTGATCGAACAGGTTTTCCACGCGCACATGCAGGGCCACGTTGTCCGTAACCTGGTACCTGGCAAACACGCGCGCCGTAAAGAAATTGTCCAGACGGGCGTAATCATAGTCCGTGCGGCCCATTGCGGACGTCACGCCGAAGCCTACCGTCAGTTTCTCAAGCGGGGAAGTATGGATCTCCGCATTGATGGTATGGCGGGCGGTATTGGCCATCTGGATGGTTTCATACTTGCCGATGGAGTCGCGCTTGGGCATCGTAAACGTGTAATTGGCATAATAGCCGCTGTTCCAAGCGTCCTTGAACTGCCCTTTGAAGGCTACTTCCACACCGTAGGAGGTGCAGTGGGAATAATTCTTGAAGGTATAAGGATAAACGCTGGAATCGGAGCCAATTTCATCATTGACGCGCGTCCAGAACCCCGTCACGGAGGCGTAATGGTTGTCCGCCAGGCGCTGTTCCACGCCCAGGTCGCCGCCCAGGGACTTGGAAATGTCCAGATCGGGATTGCCGACGTAGCCGTAGTTGGCCGCATACCGTTCAAAGTACGTGGGAGCGCGGAAGCCGGACCCCACGGAACCGAAAATGCGGGTGGGGGAATCCTTGCCCGTCACTTTCCAGGAGTTGGAATAACGCCAGGTGAAATGGTTGTTCCAGACGTTGTCATGCTCCAGGCGCAGGGCCAGGCTGGCGTCAAAATTGTCCGTGGGAGCCCACATCTGTTCCGCAAAGAACGCCAGGGTGCTCTGCCATTCGTCCTTGGACACATAGTTGTTTTCGTTCATGTAGTCGGAA
>OFSD01000765.1_pt1 | contig 25038 bp, 34 predicted proteins | sample 1543191 | NCBI WGS metagenome assembly OFSD01 (sample SAMN04209221, study PRJEB22552) | human gut metagenome | biome: gut; material: feces | host: Homo sapiens | place: USA: Oklahoma
CGATATATCCGAGCAATTCCTGCTGATAATGGATCTTGTCTACCAGCGTTGTTTCCGGATATTTCATAATGGCAGTCATATACTTCAGTAAGTGATACGTGTCAACCCCACTAAACATTTTCTCTGTTTCTTTTGCCGCAAACTGTCTAACATCCATCTCTTCAAGATTCATGCTTTGCAGCTTATCCTTCTTGAATTGCTTTTTCGAATACAAATTGTTAAACAGCTTTGTACATTCCAGAAGACGTTTTATCTCGCCAAATTCTTCAAAGTAATTCAGTTTAATAAGAATATCCAACTGTCTTGAGTTGACACTGGTATGAGATATTGCGACCAACACATCTATAAAGTCCGCAAATTTTTCGTTTCGCAGATCATACAGTTCATTCGCTATTTGCGCATTCATGTATTTGATCGATCCGATACCTTTGTAGATACAGAAGTCGTTTGTATCACAGAAATATTCCGCCTTTGAATATCTGAATTTTGGAGAACGAATTTCAATTCCAACATTCTTTGCGTAATTCGTCAACGCAATTGTCTTCTCTTCTTTGCTCTGGTTCACGTTTAAAGCAACAGTGATAAATTGCAGCGGATAATAATACCTTAGCCATCCAGACGCGTATCCTTCAAACGAATACGGCTGTGAATGGTTTAATGAAAACAGATATCTACTGGCATCAATAATGACCTGCAAAAAGGCAACGATTGTTTGTTCAGCCTCTTCTTTAGGCATTCCAAACTTTTCTTTCATAGTTGCCACGAATCCATTGATGTAATGATCTTTCTTTGGAACACCGTCTTTATCGACCATGTATCCGCCATTTTTGATGATCGGCGTATCCAATTCGGTCATAGCGATTCCGTCTTTTGTGAACTGCTTCTTCGAAAAGTGACGGCGGACAACATCTGCTTCGCCCATCGTAAATCCGCAATATTCATGCAAGAAATTGATGATTTGGCACTGAAATACTAAATAACCGAAAGTTGGTTTTAAAAATTCATCGATCGCCTTAGAACCGCTTTTTCGAACTACGCCGTTTGCAAGATCGTCTCTGTAAGATGCGCCAGCAGGTCTGATTGCGCTGTTTCCAATGCTTAACAACGTCATACGGTCAACGTTTTTATCTATCTTCTGAAATTTTTTAATATTTTCATCCGAAAGAAGTTTTTTGATGTAGTTATTGCCAGTTTCACCTTCCCACTGGAAAATCTGAGTCGTGTCGTCTCTCATAGAGTTCCACACATTGACATCTGTAATATCCAGATTGTCCGGCGTGACGCGCTTAATTCCGGCAAGTTTACATGTCTCGTTGATGATCTCGATGGTATCCAAACGAAGAAGATCCAATTTTACATAGTTCAAACCGTCAATTTCTTTCATGTATATCTGGCTGACTGGATACTCAGATGTTGACGTCGTAAATGTTCCAATGTGGTCAGTGACGGAATGCGGTGAGCAGGTCAATCCACACGGATGGCTGCCAACTGAAACAATTGTTCCGTTTACCAGATCTACATACTCGAACAGTTTTGGATATAACTTTCGCGCCTTTTCTTCGTCTTCATCCACAAGGGAACAAATTTCATTAGTCCTTTTCATGTAGTCATACGGAATTTCAGGATGAATGGAATTTCTCTCAATTTTTTCGATAAGTGCATCTGGAAGAACCGCATCAGGCGACAAAGAGTTTTCGTACTTTTTTATTTCTGTCAGAACATCCTCAGACTGATTTTCCAGATTCTCAACATAAAATGCCCTGCAAATGTCTCTAATCGCTCCTTTTAGCGCGATTGTATTAAATGTTACGATATCGCAACAATATAAACCCGTTTTGGAAAAGATATATTTTTTTACATCATCAATCCTTGACGGAGGAAAGTCAGTGTCGATATCACTAAGAGAAACACGCTCTGTACTCATAAAACGATCAAAGTTCAAACCATGTTTAATGCTGTCCATTTCTGTGATACCAAGCAACCACGCAATCACGGAACCATTGACTGAGCCACGACCATATCCAACCTGAATATCATTTTGAGTGCACCATCCCAAAATATCTTCCATGAGAAGCATAAAATCAATTGCTCCGTTGTGCCGATAAGCAGCAAGCTCATAATCGATTCTGTCCAAATACTCCTGATAATTCGGATACTTGTCCACGCCTCTTCTGATAATTCCTTGACGAATTTTTTCTAGGAACAATCTGTCCGAATCAGCCCAAAGATGCGGATATTTATAGCTCTCGTCCAGCTCAAACTCTTCGATCATATCAGCCAGCACATTTGTATTCTCTATTGCAGCCCTTACAACATCTTCTGGCAATGCATTTTGTAGCCTATACGCATCCATAAGTTCTTTGACGCTGCACTTGAATATCAAATCCCATGCGTTCTCATTGGCAAATCCGACGTTCTTTGCTTTTTGCAGCATCCTACGTCCTTCAAGATGTTCTTTGTTTAACGCGTGAGTATCCGTGCCAGCAATCAATGGAACGCCTATGCTTTTACTCAGTTTGTAAAGATACTGATTGTAAAGCTTCTGTTCCTCAACGTTATGATGTTGAATTTCCAAAAAACATCTGTGCTTATTCTTTGCAAGGAAAGCAATAAATTTGTCCTTTATAGCATCTGTGCCGTTATGGAGAATTCCGCCGAGACAGGCAGTAGAAACCAGAATGTTATCAGAGGTTCGGATGAGTTGATCGATAGAAATTCTCGGAGCGTAATAGAAGTGGTTGTCGCTACGATTAAAGGATTCGCTTGACAACTGGTTTAATTCGAGTACGCCTTTATAATTTCTTGCATATAAGCATACATGGTAGTTGTCTCTTATCTTTTCATCGAGTGTTTCTGTTACATAAAATTCCTCGCCGTGGATGTATTTCATACCGGCAGCTTCAATGTGTCGTTTTTTATTTACCCAAGAAAAAACACTTCCATGTTCGGTAAAAGCCATCGCTTTCATTCCGCATTCTTTTGCTTTGGCAATATAATCGTCATACTTTGTAATCGAATCAACGTTTGTGACACCGCTTGAAAGATCACTATGAATATGTATATATGTAAAATAATCCCTAATTGTTCTCACTCTCCTCTTTCGCATAGCAACAACTATTCCGATATCCGCATAGCACACTGCACATCATATAGCTATTTACCGCCTCAAAATTTTCATCCGAATAAATGCGATCAATAAGGTTTGATGCCCACTGCAAAGTTCTATCAAAATCTTCTTTTACGAACGGAATATTCGTAACCTGCAAATCGAAGAAATGGTTCCATACAATTCTCGACGGATATTTCCCATACTCATCAAAAACCGCCTTTGAGTACAAATACATCTGTTTTGAATAAGCATTAAAACTTTCCAAATTCTTTTTCAATGGCGATCCATCTTTTTTCAAAAAATGATCGAGAGATTTATGGTCAACAATTATAATTTCTTCTGTAGACTTATTTCTTAGCAGCAGATCGATATATCCAATAAAATTTCGTTTTCCCAGAGAAAAATTAACCTTCTTTTCCACCCCAAGAATTTCATAATTTTCCAGTTCACTCAAGTCAAGTCCTGCCAAAAAATCAATTGCCTGCCCATATTTTTTCTCAACTGTAGATTGTTTTGCGCTGTAAACTACATTGCTCGAATAATTTTCGATAAAATAGTTGATAGCATCGTTCAGATCTAGTTTTCCACTAAATATTTTTTCCAAAATTTCATGAACGTAACCGCCAATATCGGAATAAAAATTTCCTTCGTTAATTTCCGTGTTGTCAATTTTTTTCAGGTAAAATGCATACGGGCACTGTTCGTATTGATGCAACGTAGAAAACGACCAAACTATATTATCTAGCTCGTTTTTATAGACCATGCCATCACCTCACTCTCCTCTTATTTTGGTAAAGCCTTTCAAATACCTGTAGTCCTTTATCTGCTGGACTATTTTTTCCTTCTGTACCTCCGAGCAAATTATCAGGATCTTCAATTACATACACATTCGTAAAACGCTTTAATGTTCTGATTGTTCCTAATGCGTCCTTCGACAGATAAGACACATCGCTGTCGTAAGCAAACGTAATGTCAACCTTTAATCTGATCAACAGCCGAATCTGTTCCGGCGTCAACGTATGCTTTTCCGCAGAACCGCAATTTTTGTAACTCCATCCATAACATTTCATCACGCTTTTTAAGCTTTCAAAAAGGATGATTTCGTTACGCTCTTTTATGTAGGGAAGCGTAATATTTAAACCTTGGATATAATCCATCGTCCCAATCGGATAATAGTTGATATATTTCATCAGTCCCATTTCTTTGTAGTCTTTAAAGCGAGTTCTCCCCTTGACATTTATTAGGTTTCCGTCTATGTCGCGAACTGGATAGACAATCCTATTGCTTCTGTGATCTATGCGGATGTCGAACAAATCAATTTCTCTCTGTCTAATTCCTTCTTGCATCCATTCTTGAACCGGTTCTTTTGAGTATTTTTCATATTCACTCTCGTCCAATATTCGATGCTCCACAGGAACATTTCTGCTCTTCAACTTTCTGACCGTTTTTAAAAAGCGCACCGTCGGTGAATAGCACATGGTAGACAAATCGGTTTTTGCAAGTTCACATGTTTTCCGAACGGCATCATCAAAATTTAGCCCTTCATAATCCTGCAAATACTGGATAATTCCACCGCCTCTTCCGCAGGAGAAGCAGTAAAAAGAATTTTTCTCCGGCGTTATAGAGAACGATGGAGTTTTATCGACGTGCTTAGAGCATCTACAGAAATAATCCTTTCCTTTTTTCTCCAATTCGGTTGTCCGCCCGATGTACTCCGCTAGATCAACCTTTTCTGATATAGAACGCAAAAAGTCCTCATCGTACTCCAATCGTTCTCACCTCTCTCAGTCAAATTCGTTCGTAGAATCGTGCTGTTCCGCCTGTGAAATCATCATCTTATTTCCATCGAAAATGAAATCCAAATAAGCATTTTCGTCATCTTCCGGCATCTGCTCTCCGAGTCGATTGATGTAAATCTTCATGCCAGCATTGCCACACTGCAATCCATCGTTCGCAATTTGCTCTTGCGTTTTTAGAAACCATTTAATGCCAACAGATAGATATCTATTGATCTTCATGGAATCTCCGACCTCTCCAGCTCTATTGAGCTGTGCTGCAGTCAGTACGGACATATTCAGCTCACCAGCGATTTTGTTTTTAAGGAAATCACATCTCGCACCCAAAATATTGTAGTTGTCGCTGGCGGATGTCGCATTGCTTTTAAGATAGTCATCGATTACGAATTTCAGGCCCATCTTATATTTCAGAATTTTGCAAATGGAATACAATTCTTCGTCGGACAGATCTGGGCGATAAATATGCACGAAAGGCTGCGTTTTCATCCAAGCGTTTGCACGCTCGATGGCTTCACCTTCTTCAGCGCTGTATTTACCATTCTTAATTCTCTTAACGTCAACTCCCGTCAACGACGCAAGGCATCTTTCATAAAAAATTCTATCAGACATCTCACGATCCACATATAAAGTCGGAATACCGTTCTGCACTTTGTGAAGCGCTTCCAGCATCAGCAAAACAGATTTTCCCTGTTTGTATTTCGCCTGAATAACAACTAACTCTGTCGGCTCATATGTAAACCAATTACTTAATATTGGAAACATAGATGGAATGCCATAGATTCCGGAATCAGTTCTTCTGTCGCAAATTTCCTGCCATAAATCCTGCGCTTCATCGCCAAGCAGTTTAATGTCTTCGGAAACGATATATTTTTCATCCAACTTGGAAAGTACATCGTTTTTCTTTTTGCTTAATTCTCCGAGAGAAATTGTTTTGTCCTGACAGAATCTTTGAATCTCAGAAATGCTTTTGATCATATCGCGCTTATAAGATAGCGTTACCACTGTTTGTGCTAATAGCTTGTATTCTTCTAAGGTATGACGCGCCGTTTCAGAACATAAGTCTATGTATTCTTGAATAGATGGCAAATTATATTTTTCAATAGTTTTTTGCACCGCTTTGTTGCTCGACAGCATACTAGAAATGTTGAAAGCATCGATATTATCAATGCCTTTTTTGTATAACTCGCTAATTGCCCAATAAATGCATCCATTGTCCTGATTATAAAAATAACCCGGCTTTAAATAGTCGGTATGCAAAATAAATTCAGGATGATATACAAGAGTTGAAATAACTCCGCTTTCAGCCTGATTATCAGCTAATTCCATTACATCCAAACCAAGTCCTCCTAACTAAATAAATCTTCAATTCCTTTTTCTTTCGTTGGCACCGCCTTAAACGTTGACAACACAGACGGTTTTGCTTCAAACTTCACCTGTTTAATGCTGCTCAACTGCTGTTTTTTCCATGCATTTTTAATCTTGTAATCGTCAATGAGATAATGCAGACCCTGCGGATAATTGATTGTGCGCCTTGTGTTGATTGCATATTTCAGCGCAAATAGTAGATAGTTAGAATCGACATGCTTTTTAAAAATGATATCATTCACCACTCTAATCAACTGTGGCATTACGACCGTATTACTAATTTTTTCGTAATATAGCCGTTTGATTTCTTCGATGTTGTTGTAAGTTTCAGCGCAGTCTTTATGGAAGTACCTGTTTCTTATCTTGACAGCTTCGTCCTGCGAAATCTCGCAGGACTCATGCTGACAGTGGCAAAAACCGCACTTATAAACCTTTGCTTTTGCCATGATTATTCTCCTTAATCAAAGGGAAGTTCATCCGCTGCGTCGTCCGGTACAGACACAAAATCGTTTGGCGCAGTAGACTTTGGAGCTGCGGGCTTCGATCCTCCGTCCGGGTTGTCCTCAAAGTTGAACACAACATAATTGGTATAAGTTGTATTCTTATCCTTGTCGTACTTATTGGTTACATCGCAAGAACCAATTTTAACGTTCCGGCTAATATCCATCGTTGCAATCTGCTGATGCGCTGTTCCTACCAGACGAACAAAGTTGTTCTGCCATTCCGTGTCGTATACGCCGGTATCCTTGTTCTTTCTGGAGATGGACATCTGCGCAACATGATAGTTGCCCTTGTCCTCAATTTTCCAAATTTTTGCATAAGCTCCCTGTCTGAATCCCATAGTCAAATTCTCCTTTTCGTTGTTTATTTTTTAGGCGATTTTTCTTAACGCCATAAGTTTCTTTTTGAGTGTTTCAAGCACATCATTGTCACTGCAAAGTTTCGGATTACCATTTTCTTCCGGCAGCGCTTCTTTACAGATCTCAGCCACCTTTGCTTTAGTCTTATCGGAAAGTGCCGATCTCTTTGTGATAAGATCCATACACTCTGACTGAAGTTTTTCTAATTCTTTAAGTTCAAGAGGTAAATCCTCTCCCTCGTAGATATAGAGTCCCAATCCATGTCTTGCGCACGCCTTCGTAAGAGATCTCTGGATGGCTTTATTGGCATCTACGGATGTAATTTTCTTTGCTTCCAGAGATTTGTTTTTGAAATCCATAACTGGCAGCTCTTCAATATGTTCAATTCCGTTGATGGTCACACCCGTTTTTACCCATCCGGTAAAACAATCATCAAACCAAGGTCTAAGCACTTCTCTGGTAACTACAACGTTTTCACTGATACGCTCTTCGATTTTGATTAGCTGCTCGTAAATTTTATATGTGGCACTCGGATAACGTCTTTTTACCTCACTCCAAGCTGCTGCCCAAGACAAAAAAGATAATCCGTTTTTCGTCTTCGTTTTACTTCGAACATCCACATCGTATAGAACAATAAAATAATTTTCTTCCATGTAATTCTCCTTTTCTTTACTTGGACAAAAGTTTTTCCTTTTCTTTAGATCCATAAATTTTAATTCCGTCGCTATCTTTTAGTCTCACAACGGGCACACCTTTGTAAATTGAAAGCGGATCATCCAAACCTCTAAGTCTGTGCAAAATGTCTAGCGCCCTAAATTCGTTTTCGCCCAAACCAATAGCTTCCGGCTCATAGAAAAAATCATCTAACTTTCTTCTAATCGCAGTCTCTACCTGATCCGCATATCTTAATAATGGCATGATGGCATCTACCATCAGATAACCCCAATCATTTCTTCCGCATAAATGAAACACTCCGTCATCCGTATACATGGTCATGTCGATATAGGCGTCATTGTAATAGCCGCCATACGGCTTTAGCATATCTTCCGATCTTTCAAAAGTAACTTTGTTTACTTTCATTCCAATTTCTGCCGTCATTGATTCTCCTTTCTTTTTTGGTTTTATTTAATCGCCCATTTGAGCGGAACATAGAGTTAAATCTATAAGATAAATTCTATGTAAACGGTGATTTTGGGTGCAAAAACCCAAGGGTATGCCGTGCCACCCTTTTCTCACACTATTTAATTCTCGGTTTTGAAATTTACTGGCTGATTAGCCATTGAATTAGTTGACTCAAGATTGTAACTTTTTCTATCTACTTATTCTCTGTTTCGGATTTCGCGTTCTTTTCAAACCACAGACAAACCGACCAAAATAGCCATCCAATTGTAATATTAGGACTTTCATAATAATCATCAATATGGAAAAAATCAGAATCGTACCAAATATTGATGCTCGGAATAAGATTAATAGAATATTCTAAAGACGGATATTCTCTATCCCTTCTATACGAAAACCAGAATTTTGCATGAAATTTCCATTTGCTCTTATTTTTTGTTTTAAACTCGCTCATAAGCATTATCTCTTATCTCTCTAAGAACCTTTCGGCTAGCAGCTTCGGCCATTTCTTTATTCCAGCTTTCATCTCGTCTAACTTTTGCGTAAAACAAGGCATACTGAGAAATATTTTCCTTCACGTTCTCATAAAATTCTTCGTCTTCGTCTTCATCCTCTCCAAAAACAGCCCTACATGATTCAACGATCATCTCAGTGAGAAGTTCTTTGGCAAGTTTTATTAAGCTATATCCATCTTTTATTTTCTCGTTTATCGTATCATCGCTTGTTTGTAATGTTGATATTTGCGGCACCGAGAAAAAATATAAACATTTTCCATCTTGTTCTTTAACATCTTCAATATGTATGCCAAAGTATTCCAACACAAAAACAGTATCTAAATTCTCTTTCAACTGATTCATATCAATGTCTTCTATTGTCATATTTATACCTCAAATCAAAATCCTGTCTGCCGCGTCTCAAAATTCACATTTCCGACACCAACTACACTCAGAGAATCGTCTTCCCATTTATCGCCCTTTTTGTGCCATTTGCCATCATCTTCATATACGCCTTCTGTATGAACAACTTTCATTTCAACGTCACCGTCAAAATCTTTGATAAGTGTTACAGCCCAAGGACTTTCTTCCCATAATTTGAACTTAGGGTTATACGCCAGTACCTCATCAAGCAAGAACACGGCTACCATGCCTGCGTCGGCGCAAAATTCTCCAAGGACTTCTCCTGTGTCAGAATCATAAGTTGTACAAGACCAGTCTCCGTAAATGGTATCCCGGCATAAATAATGCTTAATGCCTAAATTTTCCATGCACTCGCCACATTCACATTTGTTCCAGTCAGAATCATTATCGTCATCAATGATGTAGCACGGATCTGTAATAACAATATCTCCTTTGAATTTCATTTTCGTTTTCCTTTCGTCTTCTAAGGGTGAATCTCCAAATTCACAGGTGTCACAAACTGCAAACCATTTGTCATGCGCCTCGCAACAGGGCGACCTGTTTTCGAATTCCTCTATCGCTTTTGGATATTCTCTTTCTTCCAAAATAACGGCATCAACCTCGGGTTCATCTATGATAGTTAGAGCAAAATTCGCACGATCTTCTTCTGACATACAAATCCACTTTTTCAACAATGAATCTCCGTCTATTAGTCTCATTTGTTTCTCCATTTTCTACGAAAGATTACTTTCATTTTTACAACTTAATACATTCTTGATCCGCTCTATCTTCCAAGACCGCCATATAATCAAGCATAATTTTTAACTGGGTAAAAAGAGTTTTCTTTGAACACGTAGGGACAAAATGAAGCTTTCCACTTTCCCACTCGTTAAGCATCTTCTGCAAACTATTCGCACGAATCTTCAACTGATAATATTCCGCCTTGAATCGTTCTCTATAATCTCCACTGTTCATCATTTCCACGGTATCTTTTAATTCCATATTTTCCCTCCATATTACACATATAACTGAAATTTTCGTCCGATTTGATCGATAACTTCGCTGTCCATTGGTCGAAATCCGATACAAGTTAGAGTTCGACCATCTTCTTCCGGTTCCAATTCTGTATGACAATTATCACGAATCAGCCAGAAATCCTTTCCTTCGGAAAATCCGAGTTCTTCTGCCATTGTTTTTGTTTTCAAAATCTGGTTCTTATTCTTTGCCTGAAGAACACATTTTGTAAATTCTCCCTCGATCCAATTATGTAAAATTCCTTCGTCAATCCATCCGTCAACATGTCCATCCAGATCAGCATTGTCTCTTATAAACCAGCTAAGAAACGCCATGGATGCATGGCTAACTTGCGCTGCCATCTTGCCATGAGACATATTTAGATCCTTTCGAACAATAATGATCTGCTTATACATTTATTCCTCCCCAATCTGATAGTATATAGCGATAGGGTCGTTATCAGAATTGAGTTTAACCAATTTCATATCTATTCTCCTAAACGTGTTCGAAATCGATATGAATTTCCGGATCTTCGGTAAACTTAGCAAGCGTTCCTTTATAGTAGAACACCCTGTCGCTTTCAATTATTTTTTCGCCCAATAAATATCTCATTACAAATGGAGCCATATGATCATTCAAACATTTAAGCTTAATATCATATTCTCCATTATCCTTGTAAATCTTTTTGCAATAACCATCAGTTCCTTCAATCTTGTGCAACGAAAACAACTCAAGATTAAATGGAATTGGGCATAAATTCAGAAACGCACTAATCAAACTTTTAAAAGATTCAAAAACATATAGTTTTTCTACCATTGTCATCTCGTAGACGATCTCATCATTCGAAAAAGATACAATTCTACAATAATGTTCATCCATCACATTACGCAGGCCGGATATAACCAGATTCATAATATATTTTTCAAACGTAATATGTCTTTTTGGATTACAGTTTCCAAGAATGACCTGACGGATATACTTGCTGTTCACGATATGCTCATTCTGAGTAAATTTGCCAATAAACTCTTCCCATGTATTTGCACCACTGAAGATATTTGCATCGTAAAACTGTAAAGATGAAAAATTCGCCTTTTTCATGTCAACGCTAATAAACATTCTTCCATCATTAGTCGGCTTATAGATGTCGTTTTCTGGAAGATTTTTGTGATTTAAAGAGAATTTTCCCATATCTTCTGCATTGAATCTCTGATAAGCTTCTGTGTTTTTAATGCTATTGATCGCTGCATCTTTTATACGATTGTATTCCTCGAAATAGTCCTGCTCAGATTTGTATTTTTGCAACTCTCTTGTAAATATTCTCCACTTATCAAGCGTTCCATAAAATCTGTCATAAAGTTCCAACCTGTCTTCAAAATATGGTTCCTGATAAATTTTAATTGGAATATTGCAATCCTTGCAAAAACGTTCTTTTGCTTTGTTAGATACTTCCATTAGACGTCTCCCTTTACAATCCTTTCATTTACATACATTCTGAAATCGTTAATTCTCTTATAATCCGGCTTTTCAGGCAACGAAGTATTATTTTTTGCATACTCAAATCTTTTTTCGTATTCATTCAAAAGATCGTAAAATTCCGGAATCGGCTGCCTGTTTCCATCTAAATATTCTCCATTTCGAATATTCATAAGTAAATCATGTTCCTTTTCTCGGTATGTGACAATTTCTTCTTTCTCAAGGATGTCGATGCACATCATGTATAAACGAATAAGATGGGCCATATGCTTTCCTAATTTATCATGAGCGACCGCCTTTTCATTTCTTCTTCCAAACTTGTTGTAGCTGCTAACAATAGTTTTCATTTCGTTCCACATACCTGCCCAATCTCTCAACGGATAATGGTTTAACCTTACATCCATGAAAATCTCACTATCGTATCCTTCCTGCGCAGATTTATCGATATATAATTTCAGATCATTATCATCCTCAAAAGGATAATACCTGTTTTTAAATTCATATCTGGCATTGTCAATGCTTTTTAGGATGTATGATTCGTTTTCTGCCTGACTGACCAATCTTGCGGCCTTGTTGGACATTCTTCGCAACTGCGATGACGCATAACCTCCGAAAGTATGAACGCAGATTTGCGAAAGAAAAATTTTTCTGTTATCTAGCAATTCTTTCCCGATTTCCGACAAGTAAAAGTAATGCTGAGGCAAACATCCCAACTGTTCAATTGTGTTTGGATTGTTTGATGTCAACAACTGAATCATTTTATTAAAAGAGTAAACCGTCGTATCAGTATCGGCATCCACCACTTGCTCAAAATCTGTGCCCAACAGAATGTCTGACTTGCCGTTCAGAGAAATTCCTCTTACATCCACATCGGAGTCTTCTTTGTCCATGCCGTAAGCATGACTTCCTCCGAGAGTCAAGAGGATAATATTGCTTCCAAGATTCTCATTTGTTCTCAAAAAGTCGTATTCTGCTGATTTTAATTTTTCTTTAATTCGTTTAATAGTCATTTTTTCAAATCCTTTGAAATGTTCGTTTCATTGCCATTATACATGTCGATTTTGCAGGTATTTGTTGCATTATAGACATGCATTTTTTATCACAACCAAGATTTTTCTTATTTTTGCCCATAATTCATTTATTTCACGACTTATCGTTATATATGGTTACTTTGAAATCGTCTTTTACTGTAATATTTACTTCTCTCTGGAACTTTCCATCTTTGTCAAACAACGATAGATAATAATGATTCCCACGCTGTTCCAAAACGATATCATCATTTTCGAACAGTTGATGTCTTTTTTCTTTTTCAATCATCTCCAACGTTCCCTTCTTTAACGCTAATGCTAATGTTTGCTGGAAATAACAACACCCATAAACACCATGCCGATCCCGTATATTTAATTGCGAAGCCAATGGCTACAGATGTGGCGATCCAGGCAGTTCCATAAGCGATTGCTGTTGAAATCTTCATTTACTTATTTTCTCCGGCTCGGATCTCCATGAATATCTCTGTCACAAAAACAACCATTTTCTTTTCTCCGTTTCTTTAAAAGGTCTTAACTCTTCCAATTCGTTCCATTTCGACATCAAGTTTTTATATAAACCATCCTTGTGGTCTCTCCACGCACTTGTGCGAATCAATGTATGATTACAAAATAAACGCCCACGACAATAACATGTCGCATAATCTTCGCTTTTCAGTTTCACATATGGCTTCTTGTCACAAAGCGGGCAGTTCGAAAAATTTTCGTCTCGCGTTCTTCTATTCATTACGTACCTCCGTAAAAATTACCGCATCTCCTCATAACGTTTCAGCATTTCCGCATACTCAGGATCTTTGCTCGCATAATATTCGTCGTCCAGCTTCTTCTGGATTTCTCCTCTACGCTTGGCCATCTCTTTTTTCAGCGCTTCTTTTTCTTTTCGCATAGCCACACGCCGGTCATATGCCGTTGTGTCCACTCTGCCGATAACTTCCGCTGTGATACTAAGACTGGTCTTTTCAGCGGCTTCCTCTGCCGTCAGGATATCTGTAATTACGCTTGGGCTGGAGCTTCCGCTGACAACAACCATGTCACCAATCTTATAATCTGTACCGTCGTCGTAAAGTGCAAAGTAATACGGATAAGATGCACCGAATTTAAGCACTGCAACTCTTGAAAAACCTTCTAATTTTGTTCTTGCCATAATAAAATTCTCCTCTCATCTCAACTCGATTAAATAGCGTATCGTACACTGTTCTTCTTTGTAGACGATAATTTCATCGTTTCTCAACATACTGCCTTCGTGCGCGTGCAAACAATTTGCGCCTGGACACGCCTGCTGCAATTTCTGATAATCGAAATCATAATACTTCCGATCGAATGAATACACGTCATATGGTTTGCCATACGCAACCTCCATCAGTGCCATAAATCCAAATTTCGAATTTCCTCTAACCCAATAACTTCCGTCTAGGCTTGTATACCCCAAAGATTTTCTTGCTTTTGGCGCATAATAAATGCCGTATCCAAACATTTTCCCGTAATTACCGCATTCGTTGGTTTCAGAACTAACCCACTGTTAATGATCGACCACCAATTCTCATTCCGGCTTCCATGAAACAGCAGTTTCGTATTCGTGATATGATTTTCTCGAACGAAATCATCATATCTTTTCTGTGTCTGGATGTTTTTGACACGCCACGCCTGATAAAATCTGTCTGAACAGGAACCAAGTGCGTCCTTGATAACCGCAATATCTTTCGTGCTGCACTCTTCAAAAACAAGCCCTAACTGCTCTAAGATAGTATTCTCGTTTTGGATATCATCCTTTTCGGAATTTTCGTCTATCATCTGTTTCTGGACAACCTGTCCTTTCATGATTCATGACATCCAGCAAGTCCTGTTCTTTTTGAATAATTCTGGAGAAATCATCTGATTTTTCAGCAAGATAATCTTTGACATTTCCCATTTTTCGCGGGATAACAGTAAAGAGTTTTAGAAGTGTCTCATTGAATGTATCGACGTCTTTCGCGTCAATCAGGCTGGTCAGGACGTCCTGCGCCTCATCAACCATTGCGTGCGTTACTTTGTTGGAGGAAATTGTGTAATTGTCACTGATTGCTTTTCTTGCCATCGCCTGCAAACGTTCCACAATTTCAGCTATTGCTTTATTTTCTATTTCTCGATATTCAGATTTCTTAGGCTTTTCAACCCGAATTAAATCTTCTACAAGATCACTTTGGTCCACATAACCTTTTCTGATTTTCTCATTGTATTTCGAATTCCACTGACTCATAGGATATTCCCTTCTCTGTGGACTGCTTCCTACTCTTCCATATTCAGCAGTCCAACTATCTCCGTGTGGAATTTGTTTGTAATACTTGTTATTGTTTGCGGACGCCGTGACCATAACCAAATATCTCGGTTTAATCTCTTCCATATAGACCCCTACAGACTGCAAACAAGAAATTTTACATTTGTTTCATCAAACACATCTTCGACTAGTTCCTTAACCTTGTCCCATTCAAGTCGATCCAGGCCACATCCAATATAAGGAATTGCAACCTTGTCGATGTCCCACTCTTCGCACTGCTCCTTCATATCAACCAGAGCCTTAAATAAATCGTCATATGTAGGTTTCTGATAGCATTTCGGTTTTGTCACCAGATTAAACACGTTGTCCACCAGCAGAGCTTTTCCGACGTTGGCGAATTTTTCTCCTGATGCAATTGGATACTGACTATGTAATTTGTAGCGCATGTTATAATTCTCCACAAAACTTAAAGCAATTCCTGCTCCAAGTGCATAGTCTCCGCTGATACAATGGGCAAGATAATAGCCCTGCGGAACCGTAAACAAGTCTCTTTTTTCTTCTCTAATTTCCATCTGTTCTTCTCCTTCCGTGTGCACGTTTGCACAAATTATTAAACTGGGCTAGTTGGATTCGAACCAACAAAAACAGGAATCAAAATCCTGCGCCTTACCGTTTGGCGATAGCCCATTGTTGGCGGCACAATGACCGCCATTTTATTATATTATTCTCCCATATTTACAATAGGAGTGTTGCTTCCCTGAACCTGCGGAAGTTCACCATTCCACTGTTCATACTTAATTTTCTCGATCAATTCAGGCGTAAGAGAATCTGCAATCTTCTTATTTGCTTCTGCTTCTGCTTCTGCCGCAATTTTCTTTGCTTCAGCTTCGCCTTCTGCTTTGATTTTTGCCTGCTCTGCCTGAATCTGAGCTGCCTCTTTATTTTTCTCTGCTTCGATCAGTGCAACCTGTTTATCTTTTTCGGCCTGAATTTTTGCAGTTTGAGCCTCAATATTCGCAAGTTCCAGTTCCTGCTGTGCTGTTACCTTCTTCTGGATGGACGCTGCCGTTTCATCATCGACCGCTATGTCGGTAAAATTAACAGTGTCAATCACAATTCCATAAGGTAAAAACTTTTCTTTTAAATATGTATCGAGTTCTGCATTGATTTCTGTACGTTTATCGCCAAAAATATCTGTTACCGGATACTTTGCAGATACTTCCTGAGTCCATGCAATAACCTTTGGCTTGATAAATGTGTCTTTAATAGCTTCGCCAGATCTTCCTTTAAAAAGAATAAATGTATCTGCTACTCTTTCAGAGTCAAACTTGTAAGAAAATTCCAGATTAACTCGTACTGTTTTTCCGTCAGAAGTCGGAATACTAAAACTTTCGTCTTTCTTGGAATCGCCCTTATCCTCAGAAGTTAAATAAGACTGCTCGATGCCGATGGAGTAAATCGTAACCTTTTTGGTAGGCGCTACAAAATGCCATCCCTGACTTAACGTTTTGTCCGAAATACCTGTTGAAAAATTATACACAACGCCAACATATCCGGCTGGAACCTTTTTAAAGCTAAAACAACAAATTACCAAAGCGATTACAATTATCACGCCTAAGAACACTGCACCAACTTTACCTGTCTTCATCCATTTTCTCCTTTTTACATTCATCCTTATTCATTTCCTCCATCGCGTCTTTTCCAATTCTTGAAATAAATTTTCCAAGCGGAAAGAAAATAAACGAGAGAAGGAACCATAATACGATTGCGCCAATCACAACCAAAAATACTAATACTGGATTCATTCATTTACCTCTTTTTCTTCTGGCCGACTTCTTGTATCGGCATTAATTGATTCGTTGGAGGCAATTGCGCATACTACGCCCAAACAGAATATGCCTAATCCGATAAGTCCCGCTCCGATTCCATATTTAACCAGCAGAACAAGAACTCCTATACCAGACGAAATCGAGCCGATGCGACCCAATATATCCAACTGTTTTGCCGTCATTTTAAACCGTCCTCCTTTCTGTAATCGTTGCAAATCATATCCTGTCCTTCGCACCCATCTTCATATTCTGTGTTTTCGTAATAATGTTTGCACGTCCTGCACTTATTACAACATCTGCTATGATACTGTTTTACGAAGTCCTTCTGGATTGATCTGATTTCTTTCGTTCTTCCCATCGCTTGCACTCCTTTCAAATTGATGGAAATGTCTCATACGGGAGTCGAACCCGCAACTCGTACCACCAACGGCAGCGTGTTTCCGCTACACCAATGAGCCTACCGATTTAAACTCCGCTATTGGAGCCAAGTCTCGCACATTCCTCTTCTCAGGAAACGCTCTGCTTGTCAGTAATTAGCCTGTCTCAACCTGCTGCGCATACAGGTCTCGAATAGCGCCTAGGATGTTGTAAATGTCACGCTATAATTCGCTATCCGGTCATCCACACCAGAAAGTTCTTACAGGCTAAATGCGGAGAGCAGGAATCGAACCTGCGGCGTTGACGTGTATAAGACGTATCCCATCACCACTTGGGTATCTCCGCTTAGAGAACTTTCGTGCCCTTTGTTACTTATTCTCGATCTCGGATTCTACTTTTTCGATGGCTTCACGAACGGCGATTTCGTTCTGAAAAAGTTCTTCTACGATCAACGCTGCATTTGTGTAATTATTATTTTTTAGCAAATCCAGCGTAATTTTTTTGTAATTCACCAAATCGACATTAGGTGTTTTTTCTAAAAGCATAAATCCTCCCCTTTACTCACTCATTCTTCAGATATCTTCTGAGCTATCTAAGAATTGTTTCGTCCGCATATTTTTGTCGGCAGTTCTTTTTGATTCTTCCTGCTATCTTTTGTATATTCTCTAATAGTATCGCTTCATTAGCTGGATCTCACATCATATTAAGAACACCATACAATCTCTTGCATACCACATAATAATATTGCCAAAAACATCAGTTCCATATTCCGTTATCCCTAATTACGCTTGTCATAAATATCGACTTGTATATCTACTATCTACAAACAACTCTTCTTTTGGTTTTGGATCTTTTAAATCGCAGCTATCTAATCTAAGTAGATTGCCATAATATCCATTCCATGAACCACAACCTCTTACATTTACTTTCCCATCAAAATAGATTTGAACAATTTGATAAGCAGGTTTGTTGCAGCATTGCCAATGACTAATTATGAAACAGTTGTCCTTATTTACGTTCTCTAAATGTTCTGGCACAGAATTCCAAATCTTGCACTCATCATTGATTTGCTTTAATGTATATCCTTCCATAAGCATATCATTAGCCTTCTCAACTCTCTTGTGTCTTGTTTCACAAGACAAGGCATCTTCAGGTACATCAAATAATTTTCCGCATTCAGAACATTTATACTTAATTACTTTCTCCAAAATTTCACCTCCTTGCAAAAGATCGAAATTTGCTGTATTTATTTCCAACTAATAATACAGTACCACTCGTTATATTGATTACCAATTTCAACTTTATAACCAAGTTCCTCTAAATTCATCGGCTTTTTACATAACATTAGCAGTTTGTAGTGGTATATTTACGACTACTGGATGTGAACCTGCATCCACTATCCCATTAACAAAAGCCTTTGGGAATGCCTTTTTCATTATCTGATAACTTCCATTTACGTCTGCATTAATATATTCTCCTTTCTCACTCTGAAATAATCCTCTATGGATTCTTCTATCTTTATTGTAATTTTTCTCAATTGGCTCTTCACCATCAAGAAAAGATGTACCACTTGTATAACTTTCATTTATTTTAATAAACTTAATTCCTTCATTCTCGCATTTATATTCAAGCCTTTGTACAATACTTAAATATGGAATAGATACAAATTTCTGATTAACTCTTTTGCCCATATTGGTATCTTGCTTCCAACCTGAGTTATATCCACAAACTAAAGTGTCAATATTATTGTCTTTGCAAAAATCTACAACCTTTTTTGTTGATTTTTGAATATAATCATCTACTTGATTATTCCTTTTAGTTGTAAATCTCTGCATTTCGTTTGACCAATCACTATTATGTCTCAGTTTTAATTCTGATCTCATTTCTGAAATTTTCTTATTATAATACTGATTAATTGATTTTAATGGCTTGCCATTTATTATAATTGGATTTACACCACAATTTGTTGTGATGGTCATCAAATTATCAACCCCTAAGTCAATTGCAGCAATTCTTTCTGATACTATATTCTCTGTTTCAGGAACGTCTATTTCATAAACTACTTCCATAATATATTCGTTTCCTCTTGGAACGAATCTTAGCTGTATTAATTTAGAACCTTCTAGGATTTTTGTTCTAAAAATATTGTTCATAATTTTAAGAGGCTTCCAACTAAAATAAATATAACCATCTACAATTTTGAATTTGATATTATCAATTCCTAATTCAAATCGTCCATCTTCTTTTGGAAGATATCTTGGTAATTTAGGTCTACCTAAATATTTGGAAGGATTTTTTGAATAGTCTTTAACAGATGAGAAAAACGATTTCCAATTCTTATCTAGTTTTCTCAAAGTTGCTTGTCCTACGTTGCTGCCAATATCCTTATACGACTCTGAATTTTTACACAAGTGAAATAATTCATTATATTTAATCCAATGGGCGTTTTCTATTAGTCCTTGCTCTTTTTGTTTTGATGTTTCTATAAATTCCTGACGGATTATGTAATTTCCATAATTATATAAATTCTTTGATTCCCAACATAGTTTATCTATAACAGGAAATAATTTATCATTCTTCTTTATTCGATGTTGTTCTACTCTACTTACTTTCATAAGTTCTCCTTAAATTAACATGGTTCTAAAACACAACACGAGCATATCATTTTTATGCTGTTAGGTTTATTACCCTATAAATTAACATGGTTTTAAAACTTTCTGATGAGCTGAGAGTCATCAAACCAGGTTTATTACCCTATAAATTAACATGGTTCTAAAACGTCCCTATCGAAGAGCATGATGGACATTTAGGTTTATTACCCTATAAATTAACATGGTTCTAAAACCTAAAATATGTATTCGTAATTTACTTGGTATTCTTGAAGTTTTTAGTTCAATGGATGAAACCCACACCCACTATCCAATTGATTTATCTTTTGGAATACTTGCGTGGAATATTTTTATATTCCACTTTATTATTCTCTTATTTATTGGGATTCCCATAGCCGAATGGCTTAGATATGTTTAAAATTTCCGAATGAAAGATTGGATTCTCATGAGTTCTCTTTTTCGTCCATAATTGCCCCACAATTAGGACAATATTTTGATTCTAATTTCTGGTTATAGTTCAAACAAACTGAGCAATATACTCCTTTATCTACTGCAAACCAATGACCATGCTTTTTGTTGGCTTCTTTTGTATCGTTTTCTTTGGTATCCATTGGGATTGTCATCGTTCCTGCTACAACATTTGCATTGAGATATTTTGATAGAACTTCTCCAAGCATTAACTCTATATTATCTACAAGTATTTCATTATTTGGGATATACGGTCTATGGAGTTCTAACCATTCATTTATCGTATAGACTTCTATGTTGTCTGATATGCCCATTGTCTTTGCTGTGTCCATAAGATTATTTTTATTGCTCATTGTGGAAGTAATAATTGGCTTTCCTGTTACATATGCTGTTGAAATAAGCATTGTTGTTTTGCCAGTGCCACGTCCACGATTTATAATTCTCATGTTTTCACCTCCAATCTATTATTCTCCAAATTCACAAGTATCACATGTAGAAAAATACTTGTCGTGATCTATGCAGCATTGTGGTCTGTTATCGTATTTATATTCTTCTTTCGTAAAATTTATACGAAATGGTTCACATCTACAAGTCAACATAGACGCAATAGACATTCCGTGAATAATAGCCATTCTGCACTGACTATTACCTTTAAACACCGTAGAATCAACCATCCCTTGTTTAACATCCTCTATTTACAATCCAATGAAACCTGAATTTACTTTTAAATTTATTCTCCTAACTTCCTACCACAATAAGGACAATATGCAATATATTCTCTCTGATGAACAAATCCGTCCTCATATTCATCCCATTCAGAAGTTTCAATATCCAAGTAATATTCATTTGTTAATGGATCTACATATATTTGATTGTCAGGCGAGTCATAATTACAACGATTACACATAATTATTCTCCACTCTTAATGATTTCCTCTAATGTTCTTGGTGTATAATTCATATATGGCATCATTGCACCAACGTTATACATATTACATGGTTTGTCATATAACTCTTCCATCTGGAACTTAATGTGTTCCATCATGTTATACTCGAAACTGTTATGCACATGACCGTAAAGATGGTAGTCATTGTAATAATGTCCGTTGAAACAAGGAATTGGATAGTGGCACAGAACGATATGTTTCCCATTTCCAATATCGAGTTCTTTGTAATGCGCGATTTCACAGAATCTTTTCTGAAACTCTCTATTCTTCAGTAGCTTTCCATCATGGTTTCCGACGATTAAATGTATATTACCATTCAATTCATTGAATATTTCAATCGTTTTTGTTGAATTATGCCACGAGATATCACCAAGTAAATACACGTCATCATCCATTCCAACCGCATTGTTCCAGTTTTTAATTAACGCTTCATCATGTTCTTTTATGGACTTGAACGGACGACTATCGAAGCTCATTACGTTAGTTAAGTATGTCCAAAATGCATATCAGCAATAAAATAATTGGACATAAAACCACCTCCTTTTTGTCAAGTAGAATTCAATTTTACTTTACCTTGCTTTATCACATTCATTGAAATCTAAAAGCATCTTATATTTATATTCTCCAAATCTTTCTTTCCAACGTTTCTTTATTTTTTCTGTATTCCATCCAAAAGGAATCATGTGATAATTGATTAAGAAACAGCAATTCAGCAAATCGTCATAACTCCATGTTTCCGGTACATTTATCTGGGATAAGACAGAATAGCTTCCATATTCAGCATGTCCATAGTAATGAGCAATTCCATCATCGTCGAAAGTCTGAGTAAACAGCTTACCTAAATCATGGAGTTCTGCGCCTGTTACAAAACCATCAGAAAATTCGTCGTAAACGTTAAAATATTTTCCAAATGAATTACACAAACTAAGGCAATGATTCAGCAAATCCATTGTATGAAACGGTGTTTTTTGATCGTAACCACGCATCATTTTTAAAAATTCTGTTTTTGTGTAACGCCGATACCATTCTGCACTTCTCGAAATAATGATTTTATCGAATCCTTCTTCATAAAATGGCACCTGAAAACGCCTAATTTGCGCAGACAAAACCTCTTCTGGAACAGAATGCTCTCTGTTTAAATTGTCTTTTTTGCACTGGACAAATGGTTTTGCGGTAATATAGCAAATTTTTTCGATATCTAACCCGTTGATCTTGTCCATGGTCGCTCTTCGAGATTTCAAAGTTAAGTTTGTCGCATCAGCTATCACATTCCTTTTATTCTCCAAGTTGCGACGAATCCTATCATGAAAAATACGAAATACTTCTTCGTTATGTTCCTGATCCGCATAATTTTCGGTCAACTCTTCACGATCAGTTTCCTACGCAAATATATCGGCATAATTCGAAATACCCATATCTTTTAGTTTTAAATACTTCGGATTTCCACTTTCGTTGGATTTGATGACATTGAATGGCTTTCCTAAATATAACGATTTGCAATATCCTCTATATTTTTTTGGCACATTCTTATCGATCCAAATCATGAAATTTTTCTTATTATCTTTTGGTGCTTTATTATAATATTCTCTAATTGCGCTCTCAGTGGTTTCGATGTAGTTCACCACAATAGTAGCAATTTTTTTCACATCATCATGGTAAGCAACTGGAAGCTTTGAAATCACATCGTCGTATTGCTCATCTGCAATAGAGCGAATGATTAGATTAATAGAAGAAAGTTTAGATAGTGCTTTATGAATATGTACATAATCGTTGTATTTCAACTTAACTTTGTATCCATCAATATTGATTACAAAACCTTCTGCTTCGTCAGAAGATTTGTCGTCCAATTCGCTTAAAATAACATCCAACGTCTTGTCAAACAACTCTGTTGTAGGAATATTGTACCTGTTAGCGCACTCCAACACTTCTTTGTATGAACACTCTCTTCCAGATTCGTTGTCCCTAATTCCAATCAGATATAATCCTTCTTGTTCTTTCGTATACTTGACGACATGTGCATCTTTCAGAGAGATGTATTCAAAAATAAAGGTTGTTCCAATGTGATCTCTCAGCATTTGTGTATATCCCGACAATTCACCGATCATTCTGTACCCATCCCGCAGTCTCCACGAATTATCTGGGTTGATCGCTTGGCTTCCCGCCATAACAATTTTCCCGTTGTACCACGTTGCTGACTGCATAGATCCGTCCAGTTTATTCGAAAATTCAACCGTCTTAGCCGCTGCAATTTTCTTTTGTATATTCTCCAAACTGGTTTCTTCCGTCTCGTTTAAATTCATAAATTTACGGAACGGGCATAAAACGATCCGGCATCTTACGACATCAATAACAATGCTTCTGCACTCACGGTAAAATCCGCCATATCTTTCCCAGATATCTTCTCCAGAAGCTTCCTCTTCGCCGTCATAAACGTTGCTATATCTGCCATATCTCAAAAGCAAAAAATTGCCATGCTGATTCAGTTCTAAGCAAGAAAGAATATCTTCGTATTCACGATATTGTTCACAAGGAGCCGAATTATTCAGCTCCTCTACCCATCTTTCCAAGCAAGTTTTTGATTCGTCTGTATATCCTTCTACATAAGAATATGTAATTACACCAAACTTGTTTTTGTATTCATTTTTAATCTCAACAAACTTATTTAATACTGGATTCCAACTCATATTAGTGATCACCTAAAATAATACTTCTAGCATGTCTCATAGTTGTGCTGTTACAAAGTTTTCCAAAAAATTCTCCGCCTGCCAAAACACTTTCTTTTTCTTCTTTCATGCAGTCGTCAAAAATTCTTTTTGGAAGTTTTTGAGCAACCAATTTCATATCTTCTGGATCAAGTTTTTCCGGAATAATTCCTTCGTCGCGCATCTTATAAATTTCCTTTTCAACACGATTTCTGGTAACAACCTGATTCACAATTTCCTGTGCGTTTGCTCTTGCGGCTTCCTTTTCAGGGTCGATCACTTTTTCGCGCTTCATAACTTCGGTGAATTTGTCATTTACAATTTTCAAAACAGCCGGATATTTTCTTGAGGCATTGTTAATCCTAGTCATGTTTTTGCAGACAATTCCTTCTTCCTCTGTCTCGGCATATACAACCTGGCTCATAAAACTTTTACAATGATCCCAAGAAACGAATTCTCCGTCATATAAAACATGGATATATGTAAACCCAAGTTCTTCCGCCAGCTTTTTTACTTCGTCCTGAATAAGCCAGTGTTCCGTTTCTACATCGTAAACGTCGTACATAAGCCAAATATTTCTAAATTCAGGCTTATAAACCACTCTATGCTTTGACGCCCACTCACCAAAAAACACGTAATTCGGATAATTTTTGAATTTATCAGCGTCTAAAGATTCTACAAAATTCCAAAACCCAGACAATGTATTCTTAAAATCGAGCTGGTGAAGTCTCGAAAATGCATTGAGTTTTCCGGTTTCCGCATCATATCTAAACGAAGCATTTGAACCATCGAATTTAATCTGAATTACGATACGATCTCCAACGTGAAAACTGCATGTGTTTGCTTCCGTCAATTCCGTATCCTCTTTGATACGGCAAATGTCCATAAATTTCTTCTGTTCCAAATTCCTGCATTTACTTCCCGAAAAAAGAAGGTTAGCGGCTGTCCCTGCTCCGTTTTCTCTGCAACTCACGTTCCAGAAGTCGGATGATGGTTTCCTCCATCTGCTTCGGCGTTGTGTTCTTCGGAAAGTATTTTTTCAGCTTGCTTGTGTTGATTTTCAAGGTTTCTTTCTGGTTTCCCTTTTCCTCCGTCATAATCGCAAATATCGTATCCATGTCAAGCCGCCCGCTCTGGCTTAGGCTTTTCATCCGCTGTGCCTGTGAGAGTGAGG
>OFSD01000780.1_pt1 | contig 24824 bp, 39 predicted proteins | sample 1543191 | NCBI WGS metagenome assembly OFSD01 (sample SAMN04209221, study PRJEB22552) | human gut metagenome | biome: gut; material: feces | host: Homo sapiens | place: USA: Oklahoma
CAAATGAAGCACTGGAACAACTTGATAAACTTGAAGATATTGAATACAAAAAGATTATCAAAGCTATTTCAATATTTGAACAAATAGGAACTAAGTACAAAAACATAAATGACTTAGGGAATGGATTGTTTGAATTAAAACCGGATAATGTAAGAGCATATTTTAAATATGTAAAAAACAGAATTATAATTGTTGGCTTAATAGTTTTAAAGAAAAGTCAAAAAGCACCTAAACAATATATAAAACTGGCACATAAAAATATTGATAAATATATAAATGAAAATAAGGAGTTATTATTATGAGAAATAAAATAACAACAGAAGACTTAATTAATCAACGTTTTAATCCTCAAGAAGCAGCTCAGATTTTTGAAGAAATACAAGATGAAGTAAAAAAATGGGGTGGTAAACGAGAAGGTGCGGGAAGAAAGCCTAAAACCGGTTATGTTCTTGAATTTCGGATTAGAGTGTCTGAAAAAGAAAAAGAATTTATTGACTATGCAAGAACTCATAATATTAATTATGACGACCTTATGCAAGGTTAATTCCCATAAATAAACCCGAACTCTTCGCCTATTGTATCTAAATCAGGCTCGTATGTTTCACCGTTTAGGTGTACAAACCTTAAATCCTGCGGTAATAATCGTCTGTCAGTTCTAATTTTTAAACCATTAACTAAGGCTCTGCCTAAAACAATCGGCTGCATATCCGCATCATAAAGCCAAAGATATGCCGTATTGTCATAATCGTTCCTCTTGACAGTGAAGTTGAATAGGCGGTTGTCAAGGGTGACTGTTGATGAAATATTTGGGTTGTTTTTAAAACTATTCCCAAGCTGTAAAATTTGCATTATTCTTCACCCCCAAACCATTTGCCAACGCCTTTAGCCACATTGCCATCACCCAAATCACTCAAATGAGCCCACATTGATATTTTTTTATTCGGGGTTAAGTTATTATTTGGATTAGCAGGATTATTAACTGTATTTGGTGTATTAACACCTCCAATTCCACCTGCATTATTTCCGATAGTACTATCGGAAGCCCTTTGCGGTGCTTTTCCTATTGTTATCGGAGTTAGCTCAACGCTTCCGATATGGACTTTTTTAAGTTCAAGCGTATAATCCAATCCGCTTATTGCGCCATTAACAGCAGGGGTAAAATTTTGCAAAACTACATTTTGCAAGTTTTCATCACCGATAACCATATCAAATACCATTTTGCTTTCTCTTAAAGCTGTTAAATATCCTTTAAATTCTTGATTTGTATATCTTCTGCCATCTTGCAGCCCACAATCTATACTTAATATCTCAGGCAAGTTGTGTAAAACTTCTTGAAAACTCATCCCGTTTTCAACGCGTCTGTCGGGCGCTTCTGATTGATAGGTTTCATTATGATTAAATACAACATCAATTTCTAAAATATTGTTTGGTTTTTGCTCTTGCTTTGATTTTTGTGTGTTTGCATAGTCTATCCCACCCTTTAAGACTTTAGAAAACCCGCTTACAAAGCTGCCTACATTGATTGAACCGTTTAGCATAGCATCTTTCATCTGTGTAACACCGCTATAACCCATAGCAATAGCCTGCTTATCAAGGGCAGGAGCAAAGCCTAAAAACAAATAATCTAATGCTGCCTGATTGGTAATTTTTCCGTCCGCCATAAGTTGAGCTAAACCAATAGCCGAGAATTTACAAGCCATATTTTCGGCGGTTTGCATATATTTGCCTAAATCAGCAAATGTCGCACCGGGGTTTTGAATTGCGCCTTTAATCGTAGTAGGCGCATTTTTTAAAGCAGAAGTAAGCTTTCCCTTTAACGATTGTTTTGTCTTTGGATCCGCATTGACATCTGTTTTCTTTAATTTGTATGGTAATATGATTTGTGCATAGGTCATATTTATATTTTAATAATTTTGAAATCGGGATTTTTATGTTATAGTAGGCCAATAGGAGTTGTTATGAAAAAATTTTTAATTGTATTTTTAATATTGTTTTTGCCTTTGGCGTCTTTTTCTAAAGATTCATATATAGAATTATTAGACAAATTTTATTTAAATACTGATAGTGTTACTCCAAACGTTAAAACTGCGTCAATGAATTTTTGGGTAAAAATTATTAACGGCTCTAAATTTTACCCTGCTAACGTCAAAGACTCAAATTATGTTCTACAAAATTGGGAAATAAGCTGTCCGAACAAAACATTTAGTATTTTAGTCACTCATATTTATGACAAAAATTCCAATCCAATTGACAGCACATATAATTCATTTGTCAATGAAATAATAGTCCCTGATACAATGCCCGACATATTGTATTCTTATTATTGTCAAAAATAATTAAGCATATCCCATTTCATATTTTGTAAAGAATTTTTGTAAAACATCTTCTATATTTGCAGCTATAACTTCTGGTTGTGAATTTGGAGCTGTAATATTGATTGTAAGGTTATTTGTCTGTCCATTTGTACTTGAACTATTGCTATTAAATAAACCGCCTGAAGGTGCTGAAATTGTTGTATTTGGAATAAAATCGTCTTTTATTTCTTGCAATTCCCATAAGCCTTCTTTGTTTTGCTTAAAGAACGGTTGTTTCCCCTGCGCTCTCAATGATTTAACTGCTGTATCTTTTTCTTCTGATGTCAAAGGTTTTATTGTATTTATTGCTAAATTTTGTTTTGTTTTTTGGGCATCCATAAATCTGCGTGTCATTGTATCGGCGTCTTTATCAGTAAAAGTCAGCCATAAATCCTGTAAAATCAAAAACCAAGACACAACGCCTGCGAGAACTGTGCTTAATTTTAATAATGGTAAACACATCGCCCATAAAGATTTTGATAATAATTTTATCCCTGCCAATACTTGACCGCTTGTCATCATTGCATAACTCATTGCTAAAGCCTCTGTGGCAGCACTTGCAACACCTGTACTTGTAGCAATATCCAATATCGCCCAATGCAAAGCTTTTAATGCCCTTATTGTATTAAAAATTACTTTTATTCCAAATAAAGTAATGATTAACCTTATATTTTTAATAATAACCGCCAAGCCTTTACTAATTAATTTAATAAATTGCAAAAGCCCCTGACTTCTCAAAATCTTTGTAATATCTCTTACAAGCTGGGCTAACGCCTCACCTGCTTCACCATGCAAAATATTTGCTTGAAACTCCATCCAAGCTGTATTTAAATTTACAAGTGCAAAATCTAAAGATTTGATATTAGCCTCAAATCCTTTTCCTAATTCTTGCCTTAACATAGCTGTAAATTTTGGTACAAATTCTGCAGAGTTTAATCCAGCTTCAAGAAGTTTGTTAAATTCCTGCGTGGTTACTCCCATAGATTTTGCAGCTATTTCAAAAGAACCCGGCAAAGCATTACCCATTTGGCGTCGGAGTTCTTCCATTGACACCTTGCCTTTTGATAACATTTGTTCTAATGCCAATAATGCCGCTCCAACCTGTTGTTGATTTGCTCCAATGCCGCGCCCCGCAACTAAAACATCTGAAAACATACTCTGTATTTGCGGCTTTTGAAATCCTGCCATATTTGCTGCAGAATAAAAGTTTTTATATGCTTGTGCAGCTTTAGTTAAACTTGTACCTGTCCTATACGCTTCACGTCTTAAATATTGCCAATCGTCGGCAGTTCCTGTTAAGCCTTGTATAGAACGTTGCAAAAGGTCAATTTCTCTTGTAGTTTGTATAACACTCCTTATCCCCTGAATTCCAAAGAAAATACCAAAAGCCCTGCGAAAAGACTGCGCCAAAACATCATTTGATTTTATCGCACGCTTTTGCTTGCGCTCCAAATCGTCAAAACCTTTTAAGTCTGCTTTTGTTACTATTTTTTGTACAAGTTCATCTAAGTATGTTGCCATAATTTAAGTGTAGCAATGTTAAAATCGGGAAAAGAAAGGACACCTCAGAAAGGTGTCCTAACAGCTCCTTTACTCTATTTATGCATTTGAGTAATGAGTAATTATTTCTTCTGTTCCATAGCCTTTAGTTGTTCATCTGCCTGTCTTACAAGTTCCTCATAATACATAATGAATTTTGTAGTATCCATTTTGTTTATTTCTTCCTCTGACTTTGGTAATTTCGATTGAGCAAAGAATATTGCAAATTTAACTATTTGCTCTTGTGCTTTGTACTTTGCTTCTTCGAGTTTTGGGCTTTGGCGAATGAGTTCACTGATTGAGCTACATCTTCGCTGTACGTCTTGACGAGTTCTTGCAAAGACTCTGCGATATTTTTTGTAAATCCGTTCAAACTTGCCATAAAGGCAAAACGCTCCCCCATATTTTCTACTGCCATCTTATAAGTTACGGTCATGAGTTTTAAAACATCGCCCGCAAAGTGTTCCTCTGTTTCTTTTCGGTCTAAAAATTTGCCATTAACAGCAATTGGATAACTGTCATTATAAATAATCTCATTTATCAGCCATTTCCACTCATCAACGGCAAAAATATCTTTAATACATTGATGACGACCGAAAGAATCCGTATCTCTGAATGTCATAATATCAAAGCCGGTAGAAGTAAAACAAGCAAATTTTAATTGAAACACAAGTGCAAGCGTTGTCAATGCTTCCCCCGTCAATGCGTTTCTTGTGTACTTATTCCCACCATACTCAACAGTAAATTCTTTTGCCATTATACTAAGTCCTCACAATAAACAGTAAATTCTCTGTCTTGGTCGTCGTTAATGCTGTTGATATTTCCTACATAAGCAGTAGTTGAGGTCAGTTTTTCGCCTGTATTATCGTCTGTCAACTGATAAGTTAATTTTGTAGCATTTTTACCCCATAATCTCAATTGTGCAAATATCGGGCTGTCAAAGTGAACAGTATGTCTGAAATGTCGCATTTTATCCGCACCGTGATTAACTACGGTTATAACATCACCCTGCGCCCCTGCTCGTTGTTCTACAAAATCACCGCTGTATGTTTCTTCGCAAACGGTTTCGCCATAGTTTGTAATCGCTACACCGTTTAATATTGCGTTTCTATATTGCTTTCTAAATTCGCTCATTTTATGCCGCCTTTCCTAATAAGCTTTCCATTGAGGCTAACTCTGATGCTGTCGGGTCGATATTGATATTTATTTCAATTTCTTTACCTGTTTTTGCATCTCTTGCGTAAGCTGTAACCGGATATGTTTCAGAATTATATAAAGTTGGTGCGTTTTCTTGTAAGTCGCTTGGCTTTCCAACCGCTAAGTCAAAACCTTTGATTTCAACGCCATCTGAATTAACCGTATTTTGCTTGATTAGTCTTTGCCCTGCTCCGTTTGGTCTTTGTCCCTCAATAAAAATTCCTGATAACATACTGTCTAAAATTTTAGCAGACATATCTTCATAAGGTTTTCTCTTCTTTAAGAAATCAATAGAACGGGCTTTCATTAAAAATTCAAGTGAGAATTTAGTGTATTTTTGTTTGATATCTTCTCCTGAAGCATTATTCATAGCGTAAATAATCGGGCTGGCATACTGTGAAACCCCGCCACCGTTAATTGGATTAACTTCGCTGTAAAAGCCAACATTTAAGTTTTTAAGGTTTGTCATTGTGGTGCTGTCATAATCTTGCGGGGTTATTCCAGTTGCGGTAGCATAAACAATATCAAGCAAACCTAATTGAGATTGAGCCATAATAGAAGCACTTGCAGCAGCCAAACCCTCTGTATCGTCTGCGTGATAAAGAATAATAACATTACTGTTTTTCTGTTTGTTTAATAACTCTGCAATATTATCTTCTGTATTATTTTTAATGGTTTCATCGCTTGTTTGGGCAACCAATAATCTGTTATTTGATAAAGCCTTTGGAGCTGCTTTTGAAATATCTGTTACATCTCTGCTATCAATAACCAACTGCGCCCAGTTTGCATTAACTTTAACAAAATTATCAACTGCTTTTTCATAATCAGTTTCTGTAACCTGATACACCACCACATTATTTAGTTTTGATTGGTCTTGAGTTGAATTTGTTTTTTGATTAAACATAGCTTCAATATCTTTGAAAAACTGTGTATCAGATTTAAAAATAGTTTTCAAAGCATCATAACTTGAAATTTGAAAAATTTTATTTGCCGGTACATTTACACCTGTAACCAAATCATCTGCCGTAAATTTTGCGGCATAGCCAACATTTCTAAAGAATGCACTGATATCCGTTACTTGTGCTTGGGTAAAACCGACCCTTACAAGCCAATCTATTGGAATTCCTGTCATTTAATATCGTCCTCCGTTATTTCAAAATGTATATCATCTAAGTCAATATTAACAGCGTGAGAAACGGGCAAATCATAATGATAAACAATGTCATATCCGATTGTTAAATCAAACTCACGGCGGTAGATGTAACCGCCTGATACCGCCTCATCAAGCGGTCGTATTCCTGAGGTGTTATTTATCGCACAAACTTTTCTAAATAAATTTGTTGTTCTTAAAAGCTGAAACTGTGTACGCAAATTTTCAATAGAATTTTGAGCAAGTTTCTCTCTTTCCTCAAGATTGTGTCCTTTGGTTTTAAGCCCATCAACATAAAGGGCAATGGTAATTGTGGCTATTTTATATTCCTTGTGTTCTTTTGTTAAAGAATTAGGGAGCTGCCTTTCACTTGACCTTAAATCCTCGCTATCAGAAATCCAACTCAAAAGGCAAAAAGGTTTCTTCGGCATTTCAAACTTTTGAGCAGACCAGTAAACTGTTTTAAAATCTTTGGGAAGATTTAAGGTTACAAATTCTTTTATTTTGTTTTTTATTGTGTCTGTTATACTATTCATCATCATTAACCTTTTTAATTATGCACTCTCTATGTTCCATTAGAGTGCCCACACCTTTGGGTTCAGACGCAGCAACCTCATAAAATGCCTTATCACGCTCAATCCTCTGAATTATATCCCCTGCCTTGATATCAATATTTTGAGAGTACATAATAAAAATTGAATCAATAGCGTCACCCGATAAAGATTTATCAAGCGCATAGCCCTGAATTTTGACCGAACTTCTTAACCCTTGTACAGATACTTGAAATGTGCCAATTTCGGTTAAGACATCATCGACATATCTTTTTACTACAATATTTTCGTGGTCGATTTGAGAAATAAGTGTGTTTATCATTAATGCACCTCGTGTTTGATTGCATAGTATAAATCGCCGTGATGTACAAGAGGGGTGCTGCTGCCTTTATATTCTTTCGTCATTTCAGCGTTTTCCGGTTTAATCTCCTGACCTGCAATTCTTTCTTTCATTCTCAATTCTACAAGTTGTCCGATTTTGTCGTAAACTTCTTGCCAGTCGCCTGTTTTCTCACCTTTTACAACATAATATTTGAAAGTTTCAGTTAAAATATCTTTTTCACTTTTTCTATTAAAAATCCGTACAAAAGGTCGTTTAGGTATTTCAATTTCTGTACCTTTTTTAAGATAAAACCATTTCCCTGTGCTCGGACTTTTAAATCTGCGTGTTTCTTGGACAGTTTGAGTATTTCCAAATTCCTGAATGCAAGCATTCTTAATTAGAGTAAAGCTGTCTTTACCAACTACTTTTGCACCATCCTCTTTATGGATTCCAACAGTAGTATTATGTTTCTCAAGATTTTTTAAAAACTTTGCCAAATTCTTTGAAGATACTTCGCCTTTTTCGTATTTAATATAACAATTTACAGCCATACTTCCGCATTCCCCTTTAAATATGGCTTCAACAAATCATCAATAACACCGCTTGCAGCAGTTGCAGAGTCAACAAGCACTGCATCATCTTTAAATGTTATATCAGTATCGCCGACTTTCATTGACTTAATCGCTTGCAGGTTAGCAGTTCCGCCACCGGAAGATGAAGAAGTTAACGCTAAATTATCCGCAAGCTCAATACAAGCCTGTTTAACAAGATTCTCATCAGTTTCAACACCTGCAATTAAGCGAGGGAATTTTAAAGGCTGTTCTTCATCAACCTTAACCCCTTGATAGTCTCTTTTATCTATCTCACGGGTAGCATTGACAAGCAGTTTCGCTTTTTTATTCTCATCATAAGTTGACCAATTAGAACCGTATTTAATGTTCAAATACTGGTCAGCTTCTTCAATACTTGCGTATGAATTGTATTCAATATCGTTAATTGTTATTGTTGTCATAATATACCTTTAAAGAAAGGAGGGGTAAACATTACCCCTCGAAACGTTTTGTAGTTAGTTCTTCTTACGTTTTGGAGTTTCCTCAATGTCGTCAAGTTTGTCAAGGCTTGGTTTTGTTTCTTCAACAATTTTAAATCCAAGTTCTTTGTACTCGCTGACTTTTTTATCAGGGATTTCTCTGTAAATACCGTCTTTATACATTTTCATAGTGTTACCCCCTTAAGCCGATTTCTTGTGTACATAAATGCCGCTTCTTTTGTTATCGTATACGAATAAATCGTGATAGAAACGATAATCAAGTTTCCAAGCATCTTTTGATTGGTTAACTTCCGGCGAGAATACTCTTGTAACTGCGTTTTTAGTTACAGCAAATGCGGCAGATTTATCCATTAAGATGAAATTAATATCAACACCTGCTGTATCACCTTCTGCACTTGTCTTAGCGTGTTTAACATATCCGCCTGCGGTTTGTCCTGATGTTGTACCATCATAAAGGTCAATCTTATCGTAGAAACGACCTTGTGGGATTGTTATAATAGGAACTGTATTAAAGGTTTCAATTAGCTGATTATAACCGTTTTCACCATTCATAACCGTTCTTTGAATATTATTTTCAAGAAAATACTTTGTATCAGGTGTCATAGCAAGAACAAGATTTGAAAGATCAACCTGATTATTTTCAAGTTCTTTTAATGCTGTAACAATAGCCGCTTTAGTTGTGCTATCTGTTAATGTTCCTGTTGTTCCTTCAATATCTGCCGTGCTTGCGATTTTTGAAAATCTATAAGCGTCAACTTCCGGAATAACTTTTAATCTCATAAATTCTCCGATTGTATTTGCTACAACCAATGACAAAGCTTCAATATTATCCATTTTATCAATAGAGAATGTACGACCTCTATCATTTGTGAATGTGTGAGTTTCCCAACTTAAAGTTACATCACCTTTAGGGAATCCGTCTTCTTTTGAATAATCACCTAAGCCGTCCATAGCAATTTTTGCAACTTTAACGGTATTTGCATCCATTGTCTGTTGTACCATTGCAGATGGTGCTTCTAAAAATGCTGATTTTGCAGTCTTTTGGTAAACTTCATCTAAAAGAGGCAAAAATTTTGTTACTAATGCGATTGAATTTGACATATTTTAATTCTCCTTATATTTACTTAAGCCCCAAAGCCTTACGGTAAACATCTAAATCATTACCGCCACTATTTCCGCCTTGTGTATTAGGTACATGGCTCGGGATTTTCTTTTCTACTTCTGTCTTGACAGCTTCATCAAACACTTTTTTAAAGTTATCCACATTAGATTTTGAAGCCTCCATATCTTTTTCTTTAATCAGAAAATCAAGAAAAGTATGCGATACTTCTTTTTCAGACATATACTTTCTCAAATCTTCCTTTTGAACAGATAAAGCGTTTTTGTCTGCTTCTGCTTGATATTTTGCGGTAATATCATCTTTTTCAGCTTTCAATCGGTCGATTTCAGATAATTTCGCAAGTTCCGCCTGTTTTTCGGCTTCTTTCTTCTGTTCTTCGATTTGTTTTTCAAACTTGCTTTTTTGTTCACTCAATCGAGTTTGCACAATTTTGTCTAAATCCGTCTGTGTGAACTTAGCCTCTTGCTGCTGTTTTTGTTCTTCTTGTTGCGTTTGTTCGTCTGCCATATTTATTTCTCCTTATTTTACGGTTAAGTAACCTAAGAATTATTATGTCAGATTGTAAATCGGGCAAAAAAAATAACCTGTTTTTACAGGTTATTTTAATTCTTTTAAATATTCTTTTAATTTCTCTTTTAGTTGTTCTTCACTTAATAGCTTTTTATTTGCTTTTCCAAGAGTTGTATAAGCAATATCTTCTAAAATATCATCAAGCAGCTCATTACCTTGTGTTTCCATAAGCGTAACAATTCTGTCCTCAAATATTTTTAAGGTCATCAAATTGTTTATATAGCTGTTTATAACTTCTTTCAATTCGTTCATAGTTCTTTCCAAGTTTTGGGTACAGGTCGCTTAGGATTTCTATACACCGCTGTAATGATATTATTTGTTTCTTTATCTAAATGGATTGATAAACCGTTTAAATAGTATGTAATATTTTTGTACCTGTCAATATATATATTACCCTCAGAAATCGTTTTAAGTGCCTGCTCGGTTGCTGTACGCTCAAATATTCGTCTTAGTGCGTGTGAGCTTAAATTATAACCGTTATCACTAAAAATTTTGTCAATTTCTCGGAGTTTGTCTATTCCATTATTAGTATAACGCCCTTCAACCACTTTGTTATTAATTTTTGGATTTACGGTTAATAAATCTTTATCGGGTATTAGCTCACGCCCTACATTTTTGACATTATAATCGTATCGCTTTTGGTTAGCTTCGTTTAAAATAATATTGCCCTCGTTGCCTTTATCTTCGGGAGCAATTTCAAAGGCTTCTTCGTAGTGGTCGCAATTTGGGTGATGTAATCCGTAGGCTTCGGCACTTGCAATAGATAAATAATTGGGAGAATGCCCTGTTACGGAAAGTATCTTATTTTCAAATGGTGCACAAAGTTCACAACAAGGACTTATTCCTGCGTGTACAACTCTTACCAAATCCTCACCATACTGAATACAACGGGTGAAAAAACCTAACCGCCACGCTCGCATAGTTTCGGTTAATGTTTTCATATCAATATAGCGGTTAATATCCCAAGCCCTGCCTGCTCTGTCGTTAAAATAGGTTATTCCCCTGTTTTTTAAATCCTTCGCCAATTCAGAAGCAACCTTTTTATAATCCTTTAAGTTTGGAGTTTCGCTAAGTGTTCTTATAACCCTCTCAGAATTTGTCTTAATACTTTGGCTTGTTAGTGTTATTTCTTCAACCGTTGCAAGCTGTCTGTTTTCGACCTGCTTTTCAAAAGTATCAGCAGTAATATTTTTATCCTTGACCTCTGTAATATTTTTGGTTTTTAGTTGCTTGTCGGCTTCATCGATACCCTTTTGAGCGGAATTATAAAGTTGTTCTTCAATGTCTTTAAAAAGAGAGGCAAGCCACAAAGAAATAAGCGCATCTCTAATTTTCCTGTGCTTTTCTATTTCTTTATCTGTCGGATTTTTGAGCATTAAAAAAAACGACTGATTGATTTTAGCCATATAATCAGCCGTGCTATCCGTGTTCTCCTCTATATCCGTTCCAATTGTTTGTTTTAAAGTTTCAGGCATATTAAGCCCTCAATCTTTTATTATTCGCCTGTGGTATTTCCTCATTCTTCATTATTTCTTTTGTTTTTTTGAGTTCTTTCGTTTCCTCATCTTCAAGAAGCTTTTGTTCTTGTTTCGGGTCTTTTACCGTTTCAAGTTTAGATAACAATGTTTCAAGAGAAATTGCTCCTTCTTTCCAAAGTTGTACATATTCTAAATCTTGCGCAACGTTTTCAGGAATATTAGGGAAAAACGTAAGCTCAATATCGCCTTTTTTGATTTCAAAACTGTTTACTGTGTATTTGCCGATTAATTTCCAGCGCTCTAAAATCCCGCGCTTGAAATAAACAGCCTTATCAAGTCTTAGGTTTTCAAAGCCTATTAGCTTATAAGAAATTGCTATACCTGATTGATTGCCGCCAAAGTTTTCATCTGTGAAGTCTGCAACATTGGTTATAGCGAAAATATCTTCACGCATCATATTGCGGAGTTCTTTGAATGAATTAACATCAAGTTTTTTGTAGATATATTCGGCTTTTGCTTCTTTTTCGCCGTTCTCGTCTTGAATACCTAAAACACTTGTTTCATCTAGTTTTTTCCTATCTTCATCACCCAAAACAACATTATAAAAAATCAAAAGTGCATTAGCGATGCTTTCGAAATCATCAAACGAACAGGAATAGAGACGGCTGTATGCACTCAACATCTCTGTTGCTTTTTCGTAATCGCCTGTCATTTCATCATTGTTTTTATAAATAATGATAGGAAAATCTTTAAATACATTGGGGATGGTTTCACCCAGTGTAACAACCCCGCTCTGCGCTGTAAATTTCTGAATAAAATCAGCAGTATAAACATACCCCTGTTTGTAAGTTTCTTTTGCCTTTGTTTTAACCTCCGTGTAGGTAATAAAACAGATTTTATCTTCAAGCAAAGTATCATTAACTACTAAAAATGTCTTTAGAGGGTCAAGCCGTTTGTAATAAAGTTCTTTTGTTTCTTTAATTCCCACAAGCTCGTATGCTATACCAAACTTTGAGCAATCTTTTGCCAGTGACTTGTTTTCTATTTCTTCAACATCCTCTGCTTGCAGCTCTTCAATAACATCAGATTTAAAACTATCATCGAATTTATAGCTGATAGGCTTTCCGATAAAATAATTAACGCTGTTATTTACAATCATACTTGCAAGATTGACGTGTATTTTATTATCAATTCGCTTTTTCTTGCTTATTTTGGCTTTTTTAAGGTCGTCTATGCCTTTGTAGTAGCTGTTCAGCTCCTCAAGCCTTGGTTTTATATCGTTCTCAAACTGGCTGAGCCAATCGGCAACATTTTCCTTATTGATTTCCGTTTCTGATGATATGATAAATTTTCCCATATCCTCATTATGACAATGTATAAATCGGGCTTTTATGGTATAATTAAGTTATGGAAATAAAAATGTCATTAGAACCTTTAATAGAAGAAGGACAAACTATATTTTATTGCGACAAAGAATATTATGTAAAAAGTTTAAATCATATAACCAACAATGAAATTGATATTACTTTGCATGAAGTTAAAGCAGCTTTTACAACCCCAAATCAGAATAAGCCGTAAGCCTTGAGGCTGTGCTTTTGATTTCCTGCTTCATTTGTCTTGAACAACCGTACAGCATCGCTTTTATTGCATCTTCTCCGATGTCCACAGGCTCATCAATGTATTGCCCTGTTGTTTTGTCTTTTTGCCACTTCCATTGCTGTATCTCTTTTTGCGTGTTGAGACAAGAGGGGTGAATATAAATTGTACGCTGTTTAATCCAGTCTATTTGAGAGTTTGTATAATTCTTTTTTGTTGCTCCGGCTAAAACATTTGAGCCGCTAACAGAGGTCTTTTTTACTCCTCTTGCTCTGTAACCTGCTTTAGCCCACATCTTTATACGGTCAGGCTCGGCAGAATCGCACCACATTTCTAACGACTTATCAAACTTGCCCTCTGCAAGCTCTATAATCTCCCCTGTGTCCTTTCCGTGAACATATAATTCATTACAAACATAAACATCACTATCCTTAAACCCAAGTGTTAAAATGGCGTTAGCGTGGTTAAAACCGAAGTCTTGACCAATTGCCATACTGTCAAAATTATCGGGGCTTGTGTCAAAATCTTTAACAATGTAATTTGTGAGAATAACTCCGCCTAATTCTCCCCATTCACCCAGTCCATAAACCTTGTATCCGTCAGGGTCTCTCTCTTTTCTTCGCATCATTCGGCGGTGGTATGCTTCATCAATAAATCTGTTTGTTAAATATGTACTGTGATGTGTAAAATAGTCAGGGTCTTCAACATCAAAAAACTTTGCTTTTATCCAATGAGCTGCAGAAACAGGGTTGAATGTAAAAGTCATTTGATAATATAAATTAGGGTTAATAGCCGATAAATCACCACGCAGACGGTCATCAAGTATATCGATGTCGCTTTCTTCAAATTCTGTTGCTTCTTCTAACCATATCCAAGTTAGTTTTCCTGTTTTTGTTGTGATTGACTTTGCTTTTTCTCGCTGTTTAGCATCGTTCATACCACGAAAAATAATACGGCTTCCTGTGGTCTTGCAATCCATTGACAACGGGCTTTTAGAAATCGCCCATACTTCCTTTGCGTGTTCACCAAATATGCGGTTAATTGCCCCCTCAAGCTCTGCAAATGTTGTATCTCGGTTATTATCGTAAGTTTTACGCAAAACAAGCAAATTAACCCCTTGATAATAAGGGTCTGATAGTTTCATTATAAAATCTTGTGCAACATTAACAGACTTGCCCGAGCCTGCCGAGCCTTTAGCTACACGATAACGGCATTTTGTTTCGTTAAAGTCTTTGAAGATTTTGTTAAATTGAATGTTGGCGGTTGTTTCAATCATAATCCCTTTTAAAATTTATCGTTAGCGGTGGTTGCTTTTGTTTATTGTCAAGGTCATAGCCGCCTGTATGTTTCATCAGCATATCGAGGGCTTTGTTTGCCCCATTCACATCAAGCATTTTTTCAACCGTATCGCCGTTTTCGTCTGTTTGTTCAACTTTCTGCGTGCATACTTCAACAACTTCAATAATTTTGTTTACAACCTCATCTTGTGTAATCTTTGTTCTTTTGTTGCGGTTTTCGATTAGTTCCTTGATATAGTTTTGAAAGTCAAGTTTAGTCAAGTTCTCAAATGCGATTTGTTTGGCACTTCTTTTGCTATAACCCGCTCTAATAGCAGCTTGCGTGCCGTTAAAATCAATTATAAATTCTTCACAGAATTGTTTTTGTTTTTCGTTTAATGACATAGATAAATATTAGAGTATAAAAAAACGGGCTTAATATTGCTTTGTGTAATCTCTACAAGTTCTTGCAGGGTTATGGCTTACATATCCGTATGTTTTAGCAAAACCACAAGCAGGTCTGAATAGTTGTGTATATTTATCCTTATATTCTACAATATAATATATACAATCTTTGCATCGTTTTTCACTTAATCTATTTTTTTTAAAAACTTCTAATATATCTATAATACAATCTCTTTAGTTTTTATCTTTCGCAATAATTGAATATGCGTTATTAATCTTTCTTTTATAGATAATAATTCAGTATTGATAATTTCTAACTGATTACCATAATCTTTATCAAAATAAATCCTATAACCTTTTGTTTCAAGTTCTTCTATACGGAATATGATAGCTGCATCCGATAAAGATATATCTTTTTCACTTTTAATACGATTTATGTAATCTTCAGTTGCATAAGCAGGCAAATTAGCGTAAAAATAAAGCTTTTCATATAATTTGTGTAATGTTTTTAGTCTAAAAATATGTTTTTCATCACCGTTATGTTTTTTATTTTTATCATCATCCAAAATATAACATAATTTGCGTATTTTATATTCATCAAATCTAGAGAAAGATAAAATAATTTTTTTATCTAAATCAGGATATAGATTAAAAAGTCTTAAATAATTTTTGCTTTGTACAGCATCGCAAATAAAATGATATTTAGTAAAATCATAGGCATAAACAGAATAAAACTTTTTCCATATAGGTTTATGGCGAACTCTTTTAGAGGATTTAGTTTCGCAATCAAATAACTTAGTTTGTATAATATCCATCATCTGAAAAACCAAATATAAGTACCATTATAATGAGAATAACAAAATAAATACAAAAAAATATCGTTCTAAATACTTATAGAACGAATTTCCACCTTCTGAGAAAACTCTCTACTCTGATAATATGTTTATCAGAGTTTTTATTAATTAAAAATATACTGTTATTATTCATCTATTTTAGCTAATAATAACATAAGTATAGTATTATCATTATGAGTACTATAATTACTTTGATTATTTGTTACGTAATCAGAACCTTCTGTTTTTTTATATTGTTCATTGAATTTTTCTTTAGTAAAGGTGTTAATATCAGTTATAATATTATCAAGTTTATCTTTTAGTTTTATTTCATTACCTATTAATAAAATACAATCCTTATTTATATCAACTTGAATATTTGCATTATATTTATTTGATAATACGCTCTTAAAATTTTCAAAATGTTTTATTTTAGTTTCTAATAATACATAATCTTCAATATCATTTTTCTTAATAAATTCTAATCTCCTCTTATTATTGATTAATATTATTAAGATAAACGTTTTTGTAAATTAATAAAATATGTAACATGAAAATAGTTACAATTATGACTAAAACGTTACATTTATTTTACGAATTGTAGACCTTAATCAAGAATGAATTAAAAATATTATTTACGTGAATAAATATTATGCTGGGAATCGTATAAAAGAATATTAAAAACATTTTGTTCATCAAGAAAACCTATTAAACGTCCTTGCTTAAGTCCAGGAACTTTAAATTGGGCTAAGTCTACAGATAAATATTCATTTAAAATAGGGATATTTTTTTCAACCGGATGAAAATGAAAAATCTGTGGATTTTCTTTTATTTTCCCCCAAGTGAATTTTGAAAATTCACGTATATTAACTAGAAAATTATATAAAGAGTTTCTTTCATCTTTTGAATGTTCCTTTGAAAAGTATTCAGAAGATTCAATGTATTTAGAAAAAGAAAATACAGGAGATAAGTTGTTATATCCTCCAGCTATATGTATACTAAAATCATTTTTATTTTTTCTTATTTTAAATTTATTTTTCTTGCTCATTATATAACAAATCAGAATAAAATTCATACATTGTATTTGTATTTATAGGGGTATACACACCTTTAGTAATTGCTTCTTGCCACGGTTTTTCTTGATGTGTCATCCCAACTAATTCAGTTGCAGAATATTTCAAAAATGCTTCACAAAATTCATTAAGATATTGCTTAGTATTATCACATAGATTACTAAAATCTTTATTCAAATCACAATCAATTTCAATTGGTGCTCGTCCAAAAATTTTATATTCGTTGTATACACTAGGAACAACAGGTCCATATTGCCATGCTTCAATATCATCTTCAAAAAGTTTAGTGTTATTATTATTTACTAAAAACCATGCCTGTGCATAATATAATAATTTTTGCAACTTTAAATTAGTAATAGTATCTCCATTACATTGTGCTAAACATAATATATATTTTGAAATTTCTATTGCATTATTCATAATCTTTACCATTATTATTAATTAGTATACCATTAATTATATACATAACATTCTTCTTCTGTATGATTATTATACCCAAAATTGCTTATTTTTAACCATTCTTACTTTACTATTAAATATACAATAAAAAAATAATAGAGCAAGAAATTTACAAATACATTATAATATATTTATAATAATTTTAAAATCCACGAAAATATGTTTATAAATTTGTTATATTTATAGTTATAAATTTAATAAACATCTTTGTTATACATAACCCAAACATCAATACCAAGAGGGCAGCAAACAGTTTTGAGCCGTTTTAAGTATATTTCTTCCTTTTGAGGATTTTCTATAATTAATACTATACCTGGTTTTTTATTAGTCATATAAGAATAATATAAAGCTTGCCCTATACTTTCAGCCCATTTTTCAGCAAAATCAAATTCAATAGCATGGGTTTTGGTCAAGCAGTCGATTCTAGTGCAATCAGGCAGTCTAAATTCTGTTATACCGTTGTTTTTTGTACACCAAATGTTTTGATAATCCTTTTCAAGATAGAGATGCTTTGCATCACAAGAATTGAATAATAAAATGAATAAGAAAAATATATATACAAAGTTTTTTTGCATATCATAATCTTAACTCTGTAAAATAAATGTATATATAGTCCGAGTTTCTCTAAAAAAATAGTCCATATATATGATAATTAAAATAAAAAATAATTCCTCTTGTGTGGTATATTTAACATAAAGTTGGAAATAAAGAAAAAAATAGATTATATTTTTAGTGTTGGATTATGAAAGGATAGTTATGAGAAATATTAACTTATTATTTAGTGATGCAAAAGACTTTTTGTCTAGTGAATTAAATCGTGTATTTGTTGCAGTTGTCCTAATCGGTATTATTCTAGGTTTAATAATTTATAATGGTACTACTGCAATACTTAAATCAAATTCTGAAATTTTAAAATCAAATAAAGAATTAATGCAAAAAATTGAAAAAACGAAAGATAGAGTTGATTATAGATATTTTAATACAACAACAAGTTTAGAACAGATTCATAATGTAAAAATAGATACTCACAACGGAGAACTTAAAAAATAGATTATTCATTATATTTATTTTTATCAAAGATTAGATCTAATTTTATTGCAATGTTAACATATCGTTTATACCACATGTTAGCATATAAAATGAAAAATAAAATCAAAATATATTGTAAAATTGATAAATAGTTCATTGTTAAAAAAATAATTATAAATAAAGCTATAAATGTACTATTATAATTATACATTTGTATATAACGTTTATAATATTCTCCTTCCAAATTATCAAATTCAGTATATAATTTGCAATCTTTAATCTCTTGTTTAGCTTGAAAATACTGTATTGTCCACACTATGTATGCACCTAAAATTATTGAAAAAGGGATTTTTGCATAATAATCTGAATAAAAAATACTTGCAATGATTAAAGGTAAAAGCCATAAAATAATTTTAAATAATATAGGTAATATTTTTTTTAAAGCTAAATAACCAGTTTCAAAATTTTTTTTGTTAAATTTTATTGAAGAAGAATTATCTAATGAATAATCATGATGTAATAGATAATGTTCTTTACGTTTTTTCCATACAGAATGTAAATAACAATTAAAATAAAAACGGATTAACCTTATAGGATTATAATTTGTTTTATTTTTATATTTATTTAAATCAAATGGCATGTTTACCCCACATAATTATATTAGAACTTGATTTATTAGATATCAATCTCCATAAAGAAGATAATCAATAGACACTTTAAAATTTTGTTTTAGTCTGTTAAGGATATCTAAATCAGGTTTTATTTTACCTGTAATTAATTTTATATAATCATTTTCTGATATTTTTAGAAGAATAGACATTTCTCTATCTAAAAAATTATGCTTAGCTTGCAGTTCTGATAATCTTTTTCCGAACTGTGAGTTTTTTGTATCTACTGATGTGTCGTTTTGTCGTTCACCTGAATTTTCTGTAATTTGAATATCCTCATTGTCAGTGCGGACATATAATTTAGCATCATAATATGCTTGAGCATTTATCAATTCGGTAACAGTAACTTCACTATTATTTTTAATTCTTGTATTAACAGTCTGACGTTTTAAATTACCCATAGCAATACCTAAATCGGTTTGGGAAATTTTCTCACCTGTAAAGTTTTGTAAATCTTGCTGTAATTCAAGAATATTCATAAAAAAACAGTCCTATATAAAATTTGTCCTATATTATTTTACAAATCTATTGACTTTTGTCCTATATTATGTTACATTTATTGCATAAGATTACGAAAGGTTAGAACAAATGAACACAATTCCTAGAATGACAAGACTAAGAAATGAAATTGACGAAGCTTTGCAAAAATTCGCTAGCAGCAAGAAATGGTCAATATCTTTAGCAATAGCTGAAATCGTTGCAAATTCTTCTGAAATTTCCGATTATCTTACTCTTAATGAAAAAAATAGAGAGATCGCTTAAAAATTTTTTTAAGCTCCTCCCTCTACTATCTTCAAAAATATAATAACACAAACAAGCCAAAAAGTATAAATTATGTGGCTTACTTTGTGTACCAAAATTTACAATTGAACATTGACAATTAAATATTCCATAAATCCATGTCAAACCCTTGTGGTATCATGATTTTGACGAATTATGAATAAACCACAAGGGAGGTCCTATGAAAAATCTATTAGAAATTATAAATTATGATTTGATTATAGCACAAATTAAAGAAAGCAGAAAGGGGGCAGCTATGATAATGATTTTTATTTGTCTATGTTGTGCCGCTATTGATTATATATTAAGAAAAAACGGTATGATTGAAGATTGGTTTACTCAGTCTTATTTAATAATTGGTTTCTTTTCCACTTGTATTTGGGCTGTAAAAACCTTTAATGCCATTGCAGATAGAATTGATGCTAAAAAAGAAGAAAAAGAAACAAAAAAAATAAGAGAAAATGAATTACAAGAAAGGCTAATAGTTTGTAAACCTATTATTGATAATTTTTCAGAAACGCAAAAAGATATTTTAAAAACATTTATACTTCAAGAAAGCTTAAAAACTACTTTATGCACTGAGGACGAATCAATAAATAACGAAATTAGCAGCATCAATTCTTTTATTTATATGCCATATCATTTTCATATTGAACATACCAACCTAGGCAAATTCTTAATTCTTTCAATAGAAAGAAACTTTTATTTATTATTAAAAGAATATTTCAAAAATAATTAATCTCTGAGGGACTTAAAAATAATAAAGTGAGACTTATTTGTCCCTCTTTCCCTCATAATCATTCATAGCTTTAAGTAGAAATAACAAAGCTTGCTTAGATACTGAACGACATTCAGCATTTGCAATCTCTTCTAAGCGTGCATAATCATTACGTGAGATTGTTATATTCATCTGTTTATTCGTTTCTTTAACAGCCATAACAAAATTATACCTTAAATACATGTAAAATCAACTATTTAAAACAATTTTGTAAAAAGTAGTTGACTTTTAATTTCTATTATGGTAAACTACTTACATAAAAAGAAAACTACTTAAAGTCTCAACATTTTGACTGATAAAACAATAAATCAGGCACACATCTTATAGTGCCTTAGTTTTGGCAGTCAAGGAAAGGAAAAATTTATGGAATATTTAGCACTATTATTTTTAATCGCATTGATTACTCTAGTTCTAATAGCAGTAACGGCGAACATTCACATCTTATCCGAAGCTGTGAAAAAACTTTTTAACAAGTAATCAAAAATAATACTGTACTTTGACAATTTAGTAATTAGTCCTTAAAGACGATAGCCCTACAGACTGTCGGGACTGAACAACTTAATAGCAGAAACGCTGTGCGGACTGCTGACTTACCTTGCAGCGCACAAAAATATAAATTAAACGGTACTATCTGATATCAGATGAAAAACAAAAGTTTTTAATCAGCTGTCAAGGAATACTTGACAACTGTCAAAAGAACTTTTGAAAAGAGCCGAATCTTTTCACGTTGCCCTGTATGTTATATATAAACCTAATTTCAAGTCTATGCAGGGCATTTTAAAAGGATTTTGTCGGGGCTTTATTTTCATAATTGCTCTTAATAAGTTAAGCCCCGTTTTTCTTAAATTTATATAGAAGAAAGGATATATTATGAACATTACATTTCGCTATACATTAAGAGGTATAGCCCTTTTTACACCAATTTATTTAATACTGGTAGCAATAATAATTTTGATAGGAGGATAATATGTTAACTAATGAAGATAAAATATATCTTTTAAATCTAGCAAGAGAAGCAGAAGCTGAAAGCTATAATGTATATTTTATGCAGGGAATAACTAAAATACTGTATAGATATGCTGAAATATATGGTTCTCGTAGGCTTTGGGAATTTTTAATTAATGAAAGCGAAATTACATATAAGCTTTACTTAGAATTTTGTTTATTAAATTCACCTATTTTAAAAGACAATATAAGTTTTAGGGTTGCGTAGTATGGAAGAGATAGAATTCATAACATACTCTGAATGGGCAGAAAATGAGCTGGTTTGGGGAAAAGGAATGTATAACTGGTGTCAATCTTATACTAAAGAAGAATGGGAAAATTATAAACCGTTGTTTGATTATAACAAAGAGGATAATATCGAAATCCCATTTTAAAGATTCAAGAAAGGATTGAAAAAAATGTTTAAAAAAGCATGTAAAAAGAAACAAAAACTACGGTTGTTATTAGAAGGAGCAAGCGGTTCAGGTAAAACTTACTCGGCTTTACTTATAGCAAAAGCTATGGGGAAAAAGATTGCAGTAATCGACACTGAAAAGGGAAGTGCTAGTCTTTATGACAAGCTTACAGACTTTGACACCTGCGAAATCACTCCGCCATTTACACCTGAAAAATACATCAATGCTATCAGAGAAGCAGAACAACAGGGTTATGACATTCTGATTATTGACAGCATAACTCACGAATGGAGCGGAAAAGGCGGGTGTTTAGATTTGCAAAACTCTCTCGGTGGCCGTTATCAGGATTGGGCAAAGGTAACACCACGACACAATGCTTTCATAGATGCGATTTTACAAAGCAATTTGCATATCATTGCAACAGCAAGAACAAAAACAGATTATGAAACGACAAATAACAACGGTAAAATGAAAGTTGAAAAAGTCGGTTTAAAAACCGAACAACGTGACGGATTAGACTTTGAATTTACACTAGTATTCAGGTTAAACGAGAACCATATAGCCAGTGCAACGAAAGATCGTACAAGCTTGTTTAATGGCAAAGAGGCGATTATAGATGAAAGTTTTGGTACAACACTTTTAGATTGGCTAAATGACGGGGTAACAGTGCCTGAAACCAAACCTTATGAAGATACTGCGATATATGAAAAAGTATCCCAATGTCAAACAGTTGAAGAATTAGAAGCACTATGGAAAACAGAACATAAGAATGTAGAAGACGCACAAATATTCAAAGACATTTGTGCGTCAAGAAAAAGCGTAATATTAGAACAATTACAAGCAAATATCAATCAACAAGAATTAACACAAGACTTAATATATAAAGATTAAAAAGTGAGAAAACTCTCAGAAATGAAATAAAAGCTGGTAATAATCGGCGGAAAGGATGAAAAAAAGTGACAAGAATAGGTGCAGCTTGGTTGAAATCTGATAAAAATAACGAGATATATTATTCAGTCTCAGTTGATAAAGAAATACAGCCGTTTACAATAACACAAGACAAGATGTTAATCCTAAAGCCAAATAAAAATAAAGGCATTAACGAGAAAGCCCCTGATTTTTATCTGGAGGTTTTCTGTCCTGATAAAGAAAAGAAACAAAAGAACACAGTAAATACGTATATTGACGAAGAATACACATTTTAATGAAGTCCGAAGAAGGAGCAGATAATGGCTAAAAGGTTTACTGATACCGAGAAATTTAATGATCCTTGGTATAGAAAATTAAGCTTGTTACATAAAGCAATTTGGGAATATTTATTAGCTGAATGCAACCACGCAGGAATTTTAGAAAAATTAGATATTGAACTAATGAGTTTTAAAATCGGAACTCCAATTACATTAGATGATTTAAAATTTTTTGGTAAAAGATTAATTTTTATATCTGATGAAGTTTTATATATTCCAAAATTTATTAAATTTCAGTATGATAATAAACTAAATCCTCAAAACAAAGTCCACGCAAGTGTTTTAAAAGAATTAAATAAATGGGGAATTAATGACCCATCCAAGCCCCTTGATAGCCCCTTATTAGGGGCTAAGAATAAGAATAAGGATAAGAATAAGGATAAGAAGAAGGATAAGAAGAAGGTAAAAGATATTATTTGCAATTTAGATTTTGAAAAATGTTTCAAAGTTTATTCAGAAAATTGTACAAATCTCATTCCTTTAAGCTTTGAACGCAGAGCAAAGAACATCCTTAACCTTCTTAACAGCTTCTTAAGCGAGATTGACTATGACTTTGAATACTTCAAAGGGCTTTGTATCAAAGCAAACGACTTAAAAACCATTGCAAACAACAAGATTGATTTTAAGAGCTTGCTTAACAATCACATAGGCATAATGAATGACAAATACTTGCAAAATGCAACAATCAAAGGAGTTTCACAATCATTCATTGATGACTTCTTTGACAAAAAACGAAAGGAGAGCCTGCAAAGTGGATAAAGACGAATTTTTAAAACGGTTATTTTCAATGTTTCCTACCACTTTTAATGAAAATAATCTTTGCTACTGGACAATTGGATATGAAACGGTTTTAAACAAATTAAAAATTGATTATGAAAAACTTTTTTATACAATGCTAACACAATATGACAAAACTAATACAGCTCCAAGTCCTAAATGGATTAAAGAAAATCTCTCTGGTTGTATTATTCCGGATGATAAATGCAAAGCTGTAAGACATATTGAAACACTCAGAAGAGAAGAAAGAGAACCAATGCCAGAACACATAAAACATAAACTGGAGGCGTTAAAAATTAAGTTAACAATGGGGTAAAAATGGTTAAATACATTGATAGAAAATTAATTAGGGATAAAAAATTAACACAAAATGAAGTAATTCTTTTACACCTGCTTGAAAACGGCTTTATAACAAATAAACAAGCGAGCGATAATTATGGGTTCCATCATTTACCGGGAATTATAAGGAATTTGAAAAGCCAGTATAATTGCAAATTTAAGAATGTAAGACAAAAAGAAATTTTTAATAGGTTTTCGCAAAGAACTGAATATGATGAGTATCATCTAATAAACAAGGAGATAATCATTCAAAACTTAAAGTAGCTTACAAAAACTAGAAAAATAAAGGATGAAACAAATGCTTGGTATTAATGACATAAATATGCTTGCTGCTCAAAATGAGGGTTACAGGGAACAAAATAAGCACTTACAGCAAGAGAATATAAACCTAAGAAATGCTTATAAAGAGCTTGAGAAAAAATATAATGAACTAAGTAAGAATGATTTAGTAAAAAAGTTAAATGAATTAAAAACAGAATGTAAAGTAGAAAGAATAAGAAACAGAAACCTTATGAAAAGACTTTATCGCAATAACTTAACTTTAAAATCATAAATTGATATTACATGAAAAAAGGAAAATACAATGACAGATAAACATTTTAAACTTCGAGAAGATTTAAGCATTACCTTTTTGGGTAGAAAATTATTTAGAATTGAAGCTACAAAAGATTTAAAAAAACATAACGTAAAAGCAGGTGATATTGGCGGTTACATAGAAAAAGAAAGCAACCTTTCTGGTAATGCTTGGGTCTATGATAATGCTAAGGTCTTTGGTGATGCTAAGGTCTATGGTAATGCTAAGGTCTGTGGTGATGCTAAGGTCTGTGGTAA
>OFSD01000783.1_pt1 | contig 24770 bp, 19 predicted proteins | sample 1543191 | NCBI WGS metagenome assembly OFSD01 (sample SAMN04209221, study PRJEB22552) | human gut metagenome | biome: gut; material: feces | host: Homo sapiens | place: USA: Oklahoma
TGAACATTGATACTTTTTACAAGGCGGTTGCGTATGCGTGCCTGTATAAAGTATTACCAAATCATGTGGATGAGATTCCGGCAGAGGAGATTACCATTACACTGATTCGTGATCGGAAGCCGGTGAAGCTGATGCAGGAACTGGAAAAATCCGGGTATGGATGTAAAAAAGAAACAGTAGGGATTTACTATGTCAGTGGAGTGATGTTTCCGGTGCAGATCATAGCGTCATCGGAACTGGATGTGGATATGCATGTACAGCTAAAAGCATTGACGAATCATCTGGAAGAATCGTTGATGCGTCAGTATTTATTGAGGGTGAGTGCATTTTCGGAAAGAGAGAAGAATCTTGCAGATGTTGTGCTCCAGGTTATTGTAAACAGTAACATGGAGAAAGTGCAAAAATGGAAAGGAAGTGAAAGGATTATGTGTGAGGCATTACGTGTTTTAATGGCGGATGAATTGAATGAGGAACGTGTGGAAGGTCGAATCGAAGGACAGCGCGAGGGAAAGATTCGTGCATATGCATCCCTGGTACAGGATGGAATCATTACAGTGGAAATTGGTGCAGAAAAAGCAGGAATGTCTGTCGATGATTTTACAAAAGAAATGAAGAAGGCCGGTTATATAATTCCAGCAGTATAAAATCAGAACATAAAATGTGTGGTGCCCATGGTTGCACCACACATTTCATTTTAATTTAAGAAAAGTTTTATATAATAGGAATTGTTCTGGAAATCAGTTCGTGATAGTATAAAAGCTATGCATATGAAAAGGAGTTAAATCATGGGAAAAATATTTAAAAACATGCTCCCATACTGGAAATGGATTCTGGTTATTGTGGCTTTTCTTGCGATGCAGGCATTTTGTGATCTGTCCCTGCCACAGTATACATCGGATATTATCGATGTCGGAATCATGAGCAGCGGAGTGGAGCATATTCTTCCGGAAGAAATGACACAGGAAGATTTTGTGTCAGCACAGCTTTTTATGACCAGCAGGGAAAAGAAAACATTTGCCGCCTGTTATAAGGAGCCGAAAAAAGATGGAAACTATGTGAGAAATTGTGAAGAGGATACGCTTGACGATATGGATGAGTCTCTGTTGGAGCCGATCGTCATGGTATATCAGATGTCCCAGATGAAGGAGTCCGATATTGACGAGAAGGCTTTCACGGGGAAAATGGGAACGGATGGGACGCAGGTAGATATGAAGCAGCTGATGCAGGCACTGGCAGTCGGCCAGGTACCGGATCAGCAGATTCTTGAGATGCGAAAGCAGGTGTCCGGACAGATTGATGCGATCGGATCTTCTACATTGAAATCCATGGGTGTGACCTATGCGATCTCCTGTGATAAAAATGCAGGTGTGGATGTAGATGCCATTCAGAAACATTACTTATGGACCACCGGAGCCAAGATGCTTGGTTTTGCGCTGCTGATGGTTATGGCGGCAGTGGTTGTCGGATATTGTGCTTCCCGTGTGGGAGCATCCATCGGACGGGATCTGCGTGATAAGACATTCCGCAATGTCGTACAGTACTCCAATGCAGAGATGGATCATTTTTCAACGGCATCCCTGATTACGAGAAGTACCAATGATGTACAGCAGATTCAGATGGTGACTGCAGTATTTCTGCGAATGATTCTTTATGCTCCGATCATTGGAATCGGTGGTGTGATTAAGGTTGCACAGACCCATGCAGGAATGGAATGGGTGATCGCGCTTGCGGTGCTTGTTATTCTTGGATTTGTAATGCTTCTTACCTCCCTTGCCATGCCGAAGTTTAAGATTATGCAGAATCTCGTGGACCGGCTGAATCTGGTTTCGAGAGAGATTCTGACAGGATTAAATGTCATTCGTGCATTTGGACGGGAAAAACGGGAAGAAGAGCGGTTTGATGAGGCCAACCGCAATCTGACAAAGACGCAGTTGTTTACCAACCGTGTTATGACATTTATGATGCCGGGAATGATGATGATCATGTACTGCATTACGCTTCTGATTGTGTGGATTGCCGCAAAGCGGATCGATGGCGGATATATGCAGGTTGGTTCCATGACGGCATTTATTACTTACACAATGATGATCGTTATGGCATTTCTGATGCTGACCATGATGTCTATCATGATGCCGAGAGCCGGTGTAGCTGCAGAGCGTATAGATGAGGTTGTACGCACAAAAAGTACGATTACAGATCCGAAAGAGCCGGTTGCCATGGAACAGTGTGAGGGTGTGATTGCCTTTCATCATGTAAATTTCCGGTATCCGGGAGCCACGGAAGATGTGCTTTCGGATATTGATTTTGTTGCAGAGCCGGGAAAGACTACTGCAATTATCGGAAGTACCGGATGTGGTAAATCTACGCTGGTCAACCTGCTTCCGCGTTTTTATGATGTGACAGGTGGAGAGATCACGCTTGACGGAACGGATATCCGCAAGTATACATTGCAGGATCTGCGGGAACATATCGGATTTGTACCACAGAAGGGAGTTCTTTTCTCTGGTACAATTGCAAGCAATCTGCGCTTCGGGGCAGAGGATGCGTCAGATGAGCAGATCCGGGAAGCAGCGGAGATTGCGCAGGCAACAGAGTTTATTGACAGCAAACAGGATGGGTATGAGAGTGCGATTGCACAGGGCGGAAGCAATGTTTCCGGCGGACAGAAGCAGCGGCTTGCCATTGCCAGAGCAATTGCAAAAAATCCAAAGATTTATGTGTTTGATGACAGTTTTTCCGCTCTGGATATGAAGACCGATGCGGCACTCCGCAGAGCGCTTGAGACAAAGACGGAACATACGACCGTGATCATTGTCGCACAGCGAATCAGTACGATTCTGCATGCGGACCAGATACTGGTACTCGACGATGGAAAGATTGTCGGAAAAGGCACGCATGAGGAATTACTGCACAATTGCGAAGTTTACGAGCAGATTGCCAGGAGCCAGCTGTCTGTCAAAGAACTGGGACTTTCTGAGGAGGTGAAATAAGATGGCAGAACAACGTACAAGAAGACCTCACGGTCCGATGGGCGGCCCGGGCAGAGGAATGATACCGGGAGAAAAGTCAAAAGATTTCAAAAACTCTATCGAAAAACTGGTTCGTTATCTCGGAAGATACTGGTATGCAATCGTTGCCGTTATGATTTTTGCGGCGGTGTCTACCGTCTTTTCCGTTGCCGGACCAAAGGTTATGGCACGTGCAACGAATGCATTGGTGGAAGGTCTCGGAAAAAAGATCGCGGGAACCGGATCTATTGATTTTACCTATATTGCCAAAGTGTTATTGTTTACACTTGGCCTGTATATCTGTTCTGCAGTATTCAGTTTTATACAGGGAATGATCATGACAGGAATCACGCAGAAAACCTGTTACCGCATGCGTAAGGAAATTTCAGAGAAAATCAACCGCATGCCAATGAAATATTTCGAGAGCCGCACGTACGGAGAGGTGCTATCCCGCATCACAAATGATGTGGATACACTTGGACAGAGTTTAAATCAGAGTGTGACGCAGATCATTACGAGTGTGGCAACACTGGTCGGAACACTTGTGATGATGATTTCAATTTCCGGAATTATGACATTGATTTCACTTGTGATTCTTCCGGTATCTGCCATCCTGATTTCGTTTATTATCAAACATTCGCAGAAATATTTCCGCCAGCAGCAGGAATATCTGGGACATATCAACGGACAGGTGGAAGAGGTCTATGGCGGACATCTGGTGGTGCAGGCATATAATAAGCAGGAGAGCACCATCAAAAAATTTGAAGATACCAATCAGATTCTGTTTCAATCGGCATGGAAGTCCCAGTTTTTATCCGGACTGATGCAGCCGATCATGCAGTTTGTCGGAAACCTCGGTTATGTCGGAGTGGCAATTTCCGGAGGACTTCTGGCAATCCGCGGAACCATCGGGGTTGGTGAAATTCAGGCATTTATTCAGTATGTCCGGAATTTTACTCAGCCGATCCAGCAGATTGCGCAGGTGGCAAATATGCTGCAGTCGATGTCTGCAGCCTCCGAGCGCGTATTTGAATTTCTGGACGAAGAGGAAGAAGAACTGACGGTTGAACATGCTGTGCATCTCGACCATGTGGATGGTTACGTGGATTTTTCCCATGTAAGTTTCGGATACAATCCGGGCCAGATCATTATCAGGGATTTTTCCGCTCATGTAACACCTGGACAGAAAATTGCAATTGTCGGACCAACGGGAGCAGGAAAAACCACAATGGTCAAACTGCTTATGCGTTTCTATGATGTGACAGGCGGAGCCATTCAGGTGGATGGGCATGATATCCGCGACTTTAACCGTCAGGAACTTCGGGATGCATTTGGTATGGTATTGCAGGATACCTGGCTGTTTAAGGGATCTATCATGGAAAACATCCGGTATGGCCGTTTAGATGCCACAGATGAGGAAGTGATTGAGGCGGCAAAAGCCGCACATGCCCACCATTTTATCCAGACACTTCCGGGTGGCTACCAGATGGAGTTAAACGAGGATGCAAGTAATGTTTCCCAGGGACAGAAACAGCTTCTTACAATTGCACGTGCTATCCTTGCGGATAACCCGATTCTGATTCTGGATGAGGCAACCTCTTCGGTAGATACCCGTACCGAAGTGCGGATTCAGAAGGCATTGGATAATCTGATGCGTGGACGGACCAGCTTTATCATTGCGCATCGACTCTCTACGATAAGAAATGCGGATCTGATTCTGGTGATGAAAGATGGCGATATCATAGAGCAGGGGACACACGAACAGCTTCTGGCACAAAAGGGATTTTATGCAGATCTGTATAATTCCCAGTTCGAAGAGAATGCATAAGACATTGAAATAAATTGGCAGTTGTGATATAGTTTAACTGTATTTATCGACAAATTTTGACAAAATCGGACAGTGCTTTCTGGTATGCTTATTTTTGACTGAATTTGACATTCTAGGAGGCCTACATGGGAAAACTAAATGTCGCAATTGCAGATGATAACGAGGTTATGCGTGACTTATTGGAAGAAATGGTAACCAGTGATGATGAACTGCACCTGATCGGGATGGCGAAGGATGGAGAAGAAGCCTGCCATCTGATCAAGGAAAAAGAACCGGATGTTGTATTATTGGATATTATTATGCCGAAACTGGACGGTCTGGCAGTCCTTGACAGGATCAGGGCAGATCATACACTAAAGAACCGGCCAACATTTCTGATGATCAGTGGGATCAGCAATGAAAAGATTACCGAAGACGCGTTTGAGCGGGGAGCGGATTATTACATTATGAAGCCGTTTGACCGGAATATTGTTTTGGACCGGATCAAGACACTCAACCGTCGAAAAAACAAAGTACGAAAAGAAATTGGCAGACCGGTTGAGATGGAAAAGAAACCGGAAAAGTACTCGTTACAGACACTGGAAGAGGATGTCACAGAGATAATTCATGAGGTTGGTGTTCCGGCACATATCAAGGGATACCAGTATTTGCGGGAGGCAATCATCATGTCTGTGACGAATATGGACATGTTAAATTCTATTACGAAAATTTTATATCCGGGGATTGCAAAGAAATTTGATACGACACCAAGCCGTGTCGAGCGTGCCATCCGTCATGCAATTGAAGTAGCATGGAGCCGTGGCAAGATGGATACGCTGGATGATCTGTTCGGATATACGATCAGCAATGGAAAAGGAAAACCGACCAACTCGGAATTTATCGCTCTTATTACGGACAAAATACGATTACAGATGAAGAGTAAGTAAAGGAGTGTTATGTATGAAGAAGATTCTGTTTGTTTCATCAGAGGCAGTGCCATATGTGAAAACCGGAGGTCTTGCCGATGTTGTCGGATCACTTCCGAAATATTTTGACAAAAAAGAGTATGATGTGCGGGTAGTTATTCCGAAATACGCCTGCATGGATCGCTCATTTCTTCCAAATTTAAAATTTTTGTGCCATTTTTATGTAAATCTGAACTGGCGCAGGCAGTATGTTGGAATTTTCGAGTCGGAATATCATGGTGTTCACTTTTATTTTGTGGACAATGAATTTTATTTTGCAGGAGAATCTCCATACAACAATATCTATGAAGATGTGGAAAAGTTTGCATATTTTTCCAAGGCAGTACTTGCTAGTCTGCCGTATATTGATTTTGCCCCGGATATTATCCATTGCAATGACTGGCAGACAGGACTTATTCCGGTGTTTCTGCATACGGTATTTGGAGATGATAATTTTTATGCGGGAATCAAAACCGTGTTTACGATTCATAACCTGCAGTTTCAGGGACGCTGGCGAATTCAGGAGATTATGGATATTACAGGACTCCCGGCACACATTTTCAATGCATATGAACTGGAATCTTATGGCGAAGCAAACTACTTAAAGGGTGGCGTGGTATATGCGGATTATATTACTACCGTCAGCCCGACGTATGCAAATGAGATTACGACCGTAGAAGGGGGAGAGGGCTTAAGTGGCCTGATGACTGCCCGAAAGGATCGCCTTTATGGTATTTTAAACGGAATTGATTATGAAGAATATAATCCACAGACAGATCCTTATATTTCGGTAAATTATTCGAAAAAAGATGCAGTGAGTGGGAAAAAAGAAAACAAAGTTGCATTACAGAAAGAACTTGGGCTTCCAGTCAGGGAGGATGCTTTCCTGATCGGAATCGTATCGCGTATGACCAGCCAGAAAGGATTTGACCTGATTGGCTGCGTATTGGATGAACTTTTAACCGAAATGGATATACAGCTGGTGGTTCTTGGTTCCGGAGAGAGCCAGTATGAAAATATGTTCCACCATTATCAGAGTAAGTATCCGGACAAGGTAAGCGTACATATCGGATTTACCGAGGAGCGTTCGCACCATATATATGCGGCAAGTGATGTGCTGCTGATGCCTTCCATGTTTGAACCATGCGGGCTGGCACAGATGATTGCCATGCGTTACGGAACACTTCCGATCGTACGTGAAACCGGAGGACTCCGGGATACGGTAGAACCATACAATGAATATGAAAATACAGGATGTGGTTTTTCATTTGCGAATTTTAATGCACAGGAAATGGCAGATATTGTCCGGTATGCGTATCGTGTGGAGCATGAACAAAAGGCCGCATGGAAAGAACTGATCTATCGTGCGATGGATCGCAATTTTTCCTGGAATGTTTCGGCACATGCATATGAGAAGCTATATGATAAACTGGTAGAAATGTAATAGATGTTCCCCGCAGAATTTTTTCTGCGGGGATTTTGTGTCTGGAAATATAATCTATGAAGTGCAGACCGGCTGCGGCATGGTCAGCAGATGGCTGTGCCGGCAGTAATAGTAGGCATGGTCGGACAGAATTTCTTCATCCTGAAGCTGTGAGGCATTCACTTCTTTTACCATTGCGGTGTAATGGTCGAGATTCTGCCTGTCGTTTTCATCGGCGGCAAGAATCAGTACTTCGTGAATACTGCTTGGCAGAATGATCAGATCCTTTTCAAACAAATCGGACAGTTCTTTTAAGATGTCATCGTAGAGGAGAACGGTTGCACCGTTGGTCCGGTACGTATTGGTCAGAACATACAGTGGCGGGGCTGCTTCCGGGAGTGGAGTTTCCGCGACGAGCTGCATTTCTTTGAGAAGACTGCTCATCGGGGTAAGCTGTGGGGGAAGAAGCTGTGGCGTGTTTTTCTTCGCAAGCCGGTAGAGCGTTTCTTTGTCGGTTTTCCAAAGGTTTAAGTGATGATTGTGGATCAGAATATTTGCCTGGTTTTCGGCACTTGCATGGAGCAGACAGTAAAAGATTACGGCCAGATCCTGGTAGCGGAAAAACGGAACCTCTTTTAACAGTTCCTGATTTTTTTCAAAGCTTACAAGACGCATGACGATGTGCTCGCTGGCACGGGAAAAATCGGTAAAGTAGGACGTGTCAAAATTTTCTTCCGGGGCATGCGCCTGATAGGTATGAAGAATATCTTCACAGATTTCTTCAAGGCATACCCCTTCCAGATAGCGATGATAGTATGGCATCAGATAGATCGCAGGTGACACGTTTTTCTTCGGATGGAGAAGTACCAGACCATCGTAATGTGTTCCGTTATTTTTGGTAAAGGAACGAATGTCTAAAGTGACACCTGTCTCGATACGCAGAGAAAGCTGTGTACGGATCGTTGTTAAAAATTCCTGATAGTTCATATGTAATTGAAAACAAATGTATATATGGGAAATTTCGGAATGACCGTTTCCGAAGATGAAAAATCCACGGTGTTAACCAGACACCGTGGATTTACTTTAGCATGTTTTGACTGAAATTGCAATCATTTTTCTCGGTTTTTTAATAAGAGAGAAGTTCCTGCCACAGCTTTGTGTACTTGGCGGAATCATCATCACTTAATGCTTTATAGATTTCACATCTTTTTATCGTGTCACTGGAAGGATTGATAGCTTCGTTATTTTTTACGTCAGCGTCCTGATTTTCTACCACAGATGTAATCGGAGAGGCATACTGCACATATTCGAAATTCTTTTCTGCGATATCATCCTTGCACAGGAAATTTAAGAATTTTAAAGCGTTGGTCTGGTTAGTGCAGGACTTTGGAATGAACCAGGAATCGATCCAGAGGTTTGATCCCTCTGTTGGAACTGAATAATCCAGATTGTCGTTCTCTGCCATGGCCAGTGCAGCCTCGCCGGAGTAGCACAGTGCGATGGAGGCTTCTTCTCCGATCATGGCATCGGCTGTCTCGTCTACATAGTAGGCATATACGATTTTATCATCTTTTTGCTTTTTTAATATGTCGAGGGCTTCCCGCAGATGATTTTCATCGGTATCGTTTAAGGAATACCCTTTGGAGATCAGTGCAGGGGCAAACGTATCACGGACGGAATTTTCCATGATGATTTCATCCTCATAGGTAGGATCCCACAGGCAGTTCCAGCTTGATACGGTTTTGGCATCAATGGTTGTTTTGTTGTAGAGAAGGCCAAGAGTCCCGTAAAAATATGGAACGGAATAGGTGTGATTCTTGTCATAGGAAGCAGACATATCAAGGATCGTTGGATCCAGATTTTTGTAGTTGTCCATGGCATCGTAATCTTCTTCGAGAACTTCGCCCTCGTTGATCAGACGCTCAACCATATATTCGGAAGAGCAGATTACATCATAGTTGATGGAACCGGCTTTGTATTTGGTATACATTTCTTCCGGACTTTCATATTCTTCGTATTTGACGGTGATACCGGTTTCTTTTTCAAACTGTTTGACTACGGACTCATCGATATATTTTCCGTAATTTAAAACGGTTAAGGTCTGTCCGCTTTTTTTCGCAGAGGAAGATCCCCCACAGGCAGTGAGTGCGCTGACTGCCAGAGCAGAAATTAAGAGGGCAGAAAAAATTCTTTTTTTCATAATAGGACTCCTTTCGGCTGGAATAAAATTCCAATGGATAATTTATTTGGCTGCAACACGCTTCTTCCCCGGATAAACATTTCCGGCAAGAAGAATGAGCAGAACGGCAAAGAACAGAATCGTGGAAAGTGCATACAATTCCGGTTTGATTCCTTTGCGAAGTTCTGTGTAGAGCATGGTGGAGAGGGTATTGACCCCGGCTCCTTTGGTAAAATAGGTGATGGAAAAATCATCCAGTGACATGGTGACTGCCATCATAAATCCGGAGAACACACCGGGACGGATTTCCGGCCAGGTGACTTTGTAAAATGCATACAGCGGCGTTGCTCCGAGATCAAGTGCCGCCTCATAGGTGCTGCGGTTTGTCTGTTTCATTTTCGGAAGCACATTTAAAATAACATAAGGAATACTAAAAGTAATGTGCGCCAGAAGAACCGTCACAAATCCGAGGTCGATAAATTTCACAAACAAAAGCATCATGGAGATACCGGTTACGATATCCGCATTCAGAAGCGGAATATTGGTCGCGCCGAGATAAATGGTCTGGTGCCGTTTTTTCATGGCGGCTATGCCGAGCGCGGCAAGTGTTCCGATCAGTGTGGAAATAATTGCGGACAGGAAAGTGACCTGCAAAGTTGTGACAAATGCAGTCATAATCTTTTCGTCCTGAAAACAGCCGGTATACCACCGGAGCGTGAAGCCACCCCATTTTACCTTGGAACGGGAATCGTTGAAAGACAAAGCAATCAACACAACAATCGGAAGGTAAAGGAAGGCAAAAATCAGGACCATATAGATCCGGGATGCATATTTTTTTAACATATGGATGTTCCCTCCCCTTCTTTATCAAATATATTTACAATAGTCATACTTGCAATCACAAAAATCATAAGAACAAAGGAAAGACCGCTTCCGGCATTCCATTGCATACCCTGCATAAAATCCTGTTCGATCACATTTCCGATTAAAAGAACATGACCACCGCCTAATACCTGCGAGATTGCAAACGAGGTAAGTGACGGGACAAATACCATGACGATTCCGCTGATGATTCCGGATACGGTAAGCGGAAGGATAATCTTTAAAAAGATGGTTACATTTCCGGCACCCAGATCACGGGCCGCCTCAATCCAGTCTTTACGGATTCGTGTCATGGAGTTGTAGATTGGCAGCAGCATAAATGGCAGGAAGTCGTATACCATGCCAAGGACAACTGCCGTTGGCGTATTTATGATATTGATGCGGGAAAGTCCGAAACCTGTGAGAATGGAGTTGATTACACCATTTTTGGAAAGCAGAAGTTTCCATGCCAGGATACGGAGCATAAAGTTCATCCACATCGGAAGCATAAAGATAAAAACAACCAGTCCCTGATTTTTGATTTTCATATTATTTAAAATCATTGCCAGCGGATAGGAGAGAACCAGGCACACGATGGTGCATATAATTCCAAGTCTCAGGGAAAGTCCCATGGCTTTGCGGTTGGTTTCATCTGCTATCGCTGTGATATAGGATAACGTAAAACTGCCATCGCCGTTTGTAAATGCATAGTAAAGAATCATGATAAGCGGCAGGAGGATAAAACCGATGATCCATATGAGGTATGGACCGGCAAGAAATTGCTGTTTGAATTTACGCATCGATCTCCACCGCCTTTTCATCGGAAGATTCCGGCTTATGCATAATCTGGATATTGAACGGGATTACTTTGATGCCGACTTTGGTGCCGACCGGAACAAATCTGGTGGTGTGAACCAGCCATTCATAGCCGCCGGCCATGACATCAAGTTCATAGTGAACGCCTTTAAAAATCAGGGAGGTTACTTCGCCCTGCAGCGTTCCCTCCGAAGGATCGACCAGTTCTACATCTTCCGGACGGATGACAACGTCGACCGGCTTGTTATTGCCGAATCCCTTGTCGACACATGCCCAACGGGCACCGAGAATCTCTACAAGTTCATCTTTTATCATGGTTCCGTCAATGATATTGCTGTGTCCGATAAAATCGGCAACAAATGCGTTTTCCGGTTCGTTGTAAATGTTTTCCGGAGTACCGATCTGCTGGATATATCCCTGATTCATGACAACAATGGTATCGGACATGGTCAGTGCTTCTTCCTGATCGTGGGTGACATATACAAAAGTAATTCCAAGTTCTTCTTTCAGACGGATGAGCTCATACTGCATGTTCTGACGCAGTTTTAAATCAAGTGCACCGAGAGGTTCATCCAGAAGAAGGACTTTTGGCTCGTTTACAATCGCACGGGCGATGGCGATACGCTGCTGCTGACCACCGGAGAGAGAATCGACCGAACGGTTTTCAAAGCCTTCCAGATTGACCAGTTTTAAGGCATATTTGATTTTATCCCGAATATATGCTTTGCTTTTCTTACTTATTTTAAGGCCGAATGCAATGTTTTCGGCGATGGACATATGTGGGAAAAGAGAATACTTCTGAAAAACGGTATTCAGTTTCCGTTCATTGGCTGCAAGAGCTGTGATATCCTGTCCGTCAAACAGAATCTGTCCCTTGTCCGGGCTTTCAAAGCCTCCCAGCAGACGCAGGGTTGTAGTTTTTCCGCATCCGGACGGACCTAAAAGGGTCAGAAATTCATTCTCCCGGATATACAGATTTAAATCATCCAACACAAGATTGGAATCGTAGGATTTGGAAATTCCAATAAAATCAATTAAATGTTTACTCATACGTTTGTCCTCTTAAAAATTTGGTGGGGTAGTCACCCAGATGATGACGGCATCTGTCGAACAGGCGTTTTCCAGATAATGCTTTTTTCCTGCTTTAAAATAGAAAGATTCCCCGGCATGTACCGTCTGGTTTTGTCCGGCATAGTGGATACGGACGTTTCCTGTGATTACATAACCGAAATCCTCCCCCTCATGGGGCTGATAAACTTCTGACCGTCCACCGGCGTGTAAAGTCAGACGAACCGGTTCCATCTGGTTTTTCTGTGCATTGGGAACGACCCATTCAATACAGCAGTGTTTTTCTTCGTCGGTTTTTTCAAAATAATCTTCCTGTTTGAAAACAATCTGTTCCGGCTCTTCATCTGTAAAAAATTCTGCTGGTGTCGTACCAAGGCACTGGATGATATCCAGAAGAGTTCCGATGGACGGAGAGTTCTGGTTTCGTTCCAACTGTGAGATAAAGCCCTTGGTCAGCTCGGCACGGTCCGCCAGCTCCTGTTGCGTCAGTCCGTACTGGATGCGCAGTTCTTTCATGCGGTGTCCAATGTCCATGGCATGCCTCCCGTAAATTTATGAAACATGATTGTTAGTTGATTTTTTGTTTACTGATTATAAACTCAACAGTTTCTATTCTACAGAATCCATGTGAAAAGTCAATCTTTTTTTAATATAAATTTTATGAAAAAACAGTTGATTTTCTGAATCGGTTTTGGTATTATATACAAGTACGTTTTGCCAATATGGCTCAGTTGGTAGAGCAACGCATTCGTAATGCGTGGGTCAGGGGTTCGAGTCCCCTTATTGGCTTCGTTTCAGACACGTTTTGTATCGGGTATCCGATGGAAGACGTGTCTTTTTTACTTTAAAAAGTGCTTGTTTCTTAGGCATGAAATTGGTATAATGGGCGCAGACAAAGAAAATGAGAATAAAGGTTGAGGTAAAAAATGGACAAGAACAAAAAGACGTTTCAGGTACCGACATTACTGGCCTTTGCAACAATTGTTGCAATTATGGTGATTGTAGGGGTGAGAGTTCTTAACGTTCCGGTAGTTCCTATGTGTCTGCTTGTTATCATTGAGGCAGTTATTGCAGTGATGCTGCATCATGCGGAACTCTGGGTGCATGGACTTCTTATTCTGGCAGAACTTTGTGCCGGTGTTGCCGGGGAAAAAACAGTATTGATTATTTTATGTGCAGTTGTTTACATTGCAGCGACGTTTGCACTGCAGATGTTAGATAAAGGAGAAACACACAATGGACAGTAGTGACAGTAGTTATTACAGCAGGCAACAGCTGGATGAACTGTTTTTACAGATGATCGCCTTTTTTTCCGGAGATCCGAAACGGATTCAGCATTTCATGAAAGTGCATAGTTTCGCAAGAATCATCGGAACAAAAGAAGGGCTTGACGAGACATCCCTTTTTATATTGGAAGCAGCCGCTTATACCCATGACATTGGAATCCGTCCGGCAGAAGAAAAGTATGGACGGTGTGACGGAAAGCTGCAGGAGCAGGAAGGACCGATTGTGGCACAGAGAATGCTTTCCGATGTGGGAATTGAAAATTATCTGATCGACCGTATCTGCTATCTGATCGGACATCATCATACATATGATAATATCGAAGGACTGGATTATCAGATTCTGGTGGAGGCAGATTTTCTGGTCAATTTATATGAAGATGACATCAATCGTCACGGAATTGAACAGGCATATCAGCAAATTTTCCGGACGCAGACCGGAAAAGAAATTTTTAATCAGATGTATACAGATGAAAGATGAATAAAAAAAATTATCAGAAAATAATGGAAGATCTGATCCGTGAAAACTGTACGGCAGGGGAGGCTCCAAGCCTCCTTTTGCACAGCTGTTGTGCACCGTGCAGTTCTTATTGTATTGCATGTCTTGCAGAACATTTCCATGTAACGGTATTTTATTACAATCCCAATATTTATCCGCCGGAAGAATATCATATGCGGGCAAAGGAGCAGGAACGTTTTATTGCTGAGTTTCCTACAAAATATCCGGTTACTTTTGTGGAAGGTGCATACGATACACAGCGGTTTTACGATATGGCAAAGGGCATGGAAGAGATCCCGGAAGGGGGAGAGCGCTGTTTTGCCTGTTACCGGCTGCGGCTTTCCGAGGCTGCGTCCTATGCAAAAGCGCACGGATTTGATTTCTTTACGACAACATTATCCATCAGTCCGCTGAAAAATGCGGAAAAGTTAAATCAGATCGGAGCAGAACTGGCAGATACCTTTGATGTCCGTTATCTGTTTTCGGATTTTAAAAAGAAGGAAGGCTATAAAAAGTCGACCGAAATTTCTAAGGAGTATCACATGTACCGGCAGTACTACTGTGGGTGTGTGTATTCCAAGCGTGACCGCGACCGTGAAATCGTACTGCGCAGACAGCAGGAAGAACAGATTTTATAAAAAACAAAGAATTTAAGAAAGAGAGGAATTTAGATATGGCACAGTTATGGGGCGGAAGATTTACGAAGGAGACAGACCAGCTGGTTTACAATTTTAATGCATCCATTTCGTTTGATCAGAAATTTTACAAGCAGGATATTGAGGGTTCCATTGCACATGTGCGTATGCTTGGAAAGCAGGGCATTCTGACACAGGAAGAGATGCAGGCGATTGTTTCCTGTTTACAGGAAATTCTTGCGGATGTGGAGAGCGGAAAGCTTGCCATCACTTCGGAATATGAGGATATTCACAGTTTTGTGGAAGCAAACCTTATTGACCGTCTGGGAGATACCGGAAAGAAACTGCATACCGGACGAAGCAGAAATGATCAGGTGGCACTGGACATGCGTCTGTATACCCGGCAGCAGGTTCTTGAGACGGATGAACTGCTGGAACAGCTGCTGCAGGTACTGCTTCGCATTATGAAAGAAAATACGCAGACGATTATGCCAGGATTTACCCATTTGCAGAAAGCGCAGCCGATCACACTCGCACATCATATGGGGGCGTACTTTGAAATGTTTAAGCGTGACCGTTCCCGTATGCACGATATTTACGAGCGCATGAATTACTGCCCGCTCGGTTCCGGCGCACTGGCAGGAACAACCTATCCGCTTGACCGCGAATATACTGCAGAGCTTCTTGGCTTTTACGGACCGACCTTAAACAGTATGGACGGTGTTTCCGACCGCGATTACCTGATCGAATATCTGTCTGCCATGGCAACCATTATGATGCATTTAAGCCGCTTCTCCGAGGAAATCATCATCTGGAATTCCAACGAATACAAATTTGTAGAGATTGATGATGCATACAGTACCGGAAGCAGTATCATGCCACAGAAGAAAAATCCGGATATTGCAGAACTTGTCCGAGGCAAGACCGGGCGTGTGTATGGCGCGCTCATGTCGCTTCTGACCACGATGAAGGGGATTCCGCTTGCTTACAATAAAGACATGCAGGAAGACAAGGAACTTTCCTTTGATGCCATCGACACAACGAAAGGCTGTATTGTGTTATTCACGGGCATGCTTGATACCATGAAATTCAATAAGGATGTTATGAGAAAGAGTGCCGCACACGGCTTTACCAACGCGACGGATGCTGCCGATTATCTTGTAAATCACGGGGTTCCGTTCCGCGATGCGCATGGAATTATCGGACGTATTGTTTTGTACTGTCTGGACAAACAGATGCCGATTGACGATATGAGTCTGGAAGAATTAAAACAGTTTTCTCCGGTATTTGAGGAGGATGTCTATGATGCAATCTCCATGGAAACCTGTGTCAACAAGCGTCTGACGATCGGTGCACCAGGGGAAGAGGCGATGAAGAAAGTGATCGCAATCGAAGAGGCATATCTGGAGAAAAAATGAGACAAAAGGAGCACATCGCATGCAGAATCGCTTGTCGATGCGATGTACGTAATTGCGGTACATCTCTGATATGTTGCCTGATGTATTGCCTGAAATACCGCTTAGTCGGTATTTCAGATTGTGCAAGTCCTACATATATTTGAGGAATATTTTATTTATTTAGGACAATTTGTTCCTTGTAATTTTACCTGGTTTCAAGTAATATATTTCCTATAAAGACACATGTTCGTGCAACACGGACAAAAAACAAAAATGTTTTTCTGTAGAAGACAGGTGTCCGCGTATAAAGAAAAGAACAGAGGAGATTGGAAAAATGAGTGAGAAGTTAAAAGTTGGTATCCTTGGCGGAACAGGTATGGTAGGACAGAGATTTATCTCTTTGCTGGAGAATCATCCATGGTTTGAGGTTACCACGATTGCAGCAAGCCCAAGAAGTGCAGGAAAGACTTATGAGCAGGCAGTGGGAGACCGTTGGAAGATGGATACTCCGATGCCGGAAGCTGTAAAGAATATTATTGTAATGAATGTAAATGAAGTAGAGCAGGTAGCTTCTCAGGTCGACTTTGTATTTTCTGCTGTAGACATGACAAAGGACGAGATCAAAAAGATTGAGGAAGATTACGCAAAGACAGAGACACCGGTTGTTTCCAACAACAGTGCCCACCGCTGGACACCGGATGTGCCGATGGTAGTTCCAGAAATCAATCCACAGCACATGGAAGTTATTAAGTATCAGAAAGAGCGTCTTGGTACAAAGCGCGGTTTCGTAGCAGTAAAGCCAAACTGCTCCATCCAGAGTTATGCGCCGGTTCTGACTGCATGGAAAGAGTTTGAGCCATATGAAGTCGTTGCCACTACCTATCAGGCTATTTCCGGAGCAGGAAAGACGTTCAAGGACTGGCCAGAGATGCTTGGAAACATTATTCCATACATCGGTGGTGAGGAAGAAAAGTCTGAGAAAGAGCCTCTGCGTATCTGGGGACATGTAGATGATGCGAAGAAGCAGATTGTTCCTGCAACTTCACCAGTCATTACCTGCCAGTGTATCCGTGTACCGGTATTAAACGGACATACAGCAGCTGTATTTGTTAAATTCAAGAAGAAACCTACCAAAGAGCAGCTGATCGAAGCACTGAAGAATTACAGTGGTGTGCCACAGGAACTGAAGCTTCCGAGTGCACCGGAACATTTCATCCAGTACTTAGAAGAGGACAACCGTCCGCAGGTCAGCCTGGATGTAAACTTTGAGCATGGCATGGGAATCTCTGTCGGACGTCTGAGAGAGGATACCGTATATGACTGGAAATTCGTTGGATTATCTCACAATACCGTTCGTGGTGCAGCCGGTGGTGCAGTTTTATGTGCAGAGCTGTTAAAGGCACAGGGATATATCACAAAGAAATAAGTATTAAATTGAAATACGGATTTTTGGAGAGAAGTGCAAAAACTGCACTTCTTTCTTTTTGCCGAAAACCTTGTGAGAGATATTAATCAGTGATATAATTTCTTTTAGCAGAAGGAATTTTGTACGGAGGAATCGGGATGAACGCAAAAAAAACAGATCTCAAAGAATTGGAAGGCTGGTATGCAAAATCGGGAAACCAGCTGATGCTTTTGTATGGTGGGATGGACTGCCGAAAAGAACAGCTGATCAAAGAATTCTGTGTGGGAAAAAAGTATTTTTATTATCGATGCAGACAGCTTTCCGCACAGGAACAGATGCAGAAAATGGGAGAAGAAATTCAAAATGCTTTTCAGATGAAGCTGAGCAGATATTCCTATGATGAATTTTTTAACCGGGTAAAAAGCGGAGATGCATCAAAACTGGTGATTGTGATTGATGAGGCACAGTATGCAATTAAAAGAGATCCGGAATTTGTCAAAAGTATTTTAAAACTGAAGATGAAACGGCTTTATCCGGGACCGGTAATGATCATTCTGGCGTCTTCTTCCATTGTATGGGCCACGCAGGATGCAAAAGATGCGTTCGGGGACGGATTCCGTCGTATTGATGTACTGCATAAAGTGGAAGATCTGAATTTTCTGGAAGTTGTCCGGACATTTCCGGCACTTTCGGTCAGCGACTGTATCCGTATTTATGGAACCATCGGTGGGGTGCCGGGATATATGGAAGCCTGGAATCCGGAAATTTCATACAGGGAGAATATTTACCGGCTTGTGCTGACGGAGGGGGGATATCTGTTTCATATGGCAGAACAGAAAATTTCGGCAGAATTGCGTGAACTTTCCGTCTATAACACAATTTTATCTGCAATTGCACAGGGATACAATAAACTGAATGACCTGTATGCAAAAACCGGATATTCCCGTGCGAAGATCAGTGTTTATATGAAAAATCTCAGCCATTTTGATATTGTAGAGAAAGTGCAGTCGTTTCAGACCGGTGGCTGGGAGAATGCCAAAAAAGGGGTATACCAGATCAAAGATACATTTATTAATTTCTGGTTTAAATTTGTATTTCCGCATATGTCAGATCTTTATCTGCTGAAACCGCATGAATTTTACGACCGCTACATTGCACCGGAACTTGGCACGTATCTGAAACGTTATTTCCGGAATGTCTGCATGGAGTATATGATGCTTTTGAATCAGATGGGACGCATGCCGTTTCCAGTTCATAAGATCGGAACCTGGGTTGGAAAGACAGGAAACATTGATATTATTGCCCAGAGCACAGACCGCAGAAATATTGTGGGACTATGTAATTGGGATCAGCCACAGCTGACATCGCAGATGTGCGAGGAACTGTATCAGAACATGGAAAAGGCAAAAATCCGTTCGGAGCATATCTTTTTATTCTCTGCAACGCGGTTTGAACCGATGTTGGCAGAACATGCCAAAACGGATGACCGGTTTGAGCTGATTGATATGAACGAATTATAGAAAAAGTTTGCCAATAGGGGATAGAAGATGGGAAAGTCACTGATCATAACGGAGAAACCGTCGGTTGCCCAGGAATTTGCAAAAGTTCTCGGGGTGAGCGGAGGCCGCAGGGATGGCTATCTGGAAAACCAGAAGTATGTAATCACCTGGTGCGTGGGACATCTGGTAGCCATGGTATATCCGGAAAGTTATGATATAAAATACAAAAAGTGGAAACTGGAAGATCTGCCATTTCTTCCAAAAGAATATAAATATGATGTGATCAAAGATGTCAGCCGGCAGTATGATGTGGTTCACGGAATGTTGATGCGCGAGGATATTGACCGTGTCTACTGGGCAGGAGATGCCGGAAAAGAAGGACAGACGATCGAGGAAAATATCCGCAATTTCGGCGGTGTGCGAGACGGCATGGAGGAACTCCGGGTCTGGATCGATTCGCAGACAGAGGAAGAGATCCAACGGGGAATCCGGGAAGCAAAACCGATGTCTGCCTATGAAAATCTCGGAAAATCCGGTATTATGCGTACCATTGAAGATTATGCCATGGGCATTAATTTTTCCCGTGTAATGTCGGTAAAATATGGAGGGTTGTTAAACAATGCGGCGGGAACACGTTCTTATACCGCTATTGCGGTCGGGCGCGTGATGACCTGTGTGCTTGGGATGGTCGTGATCCGTGAGCGCGAGATCCGCAATTTTAAGGAGACACCGTTTTACCGTGTTGTCGGAAATTTCACAGATGCACATGTCCAGGGCGAGTGGAAAGCCGTCGAGGGATCAGGGTACTTTGCATCGCCGCTTTTGTATAAGGAAAACGGATTTCGGGAAAAGAAGGATGCACTGGCATTGATTGACCGCGTGCAGGGACATCCTGCGATTGTGGAATCCATCGAAAAAAATATTTCCAGAAAACGGGCACCGTTACTATTTAATCTGGCAGAGCTGCAGGCAGAATGTGCAAAACGATTCAAGATCAGCCCGGATGAAACCTTACAGGTGGCGCAGGATCTGTATGAACGGAAACTGACAACGTATCCGCGTACCGATGCGCGTGTGCTTTCCACTCCGGTGGCAAAGGAAATCCATAAAAATATCAGCCGTCTGCGGGGATATGAGCCGACTTCGGATTTTGTGGAGCAGATTCTCGACAGAAAGCTGTATGGAAATATTGCAGGAACGCAGTATACCGATGATTCTAAAGTGACAGACCACTATGCGATCATTCCGACCGGTCAGCTCACGGAGCTTGGGAAACTGAATACTCTGCAGAAATCGGTATTTGATCTGATCGTGCGGAGATTTCTCAGTGTGTTTTATCCGGCGGCAGAATATCAGAATGTAAAAATGACGGCTGTTGTGGATGTGGGGGAAAAGAAGGAACATTTTTATGCGTCCGCACGTGTGTTAAAGACACCCGGTTATTTGGAAATTGCAGGAATTCCAAAGAAAGAGGAAGAAGATTCGGATCCGAAGGAACTGCTACATCTGGCAGATCAGCTGAAAAAGGGCGATGAGATTTCCGTGGATGGATATGAGGTGAAAGAGGGAAAAACTTCACCGCCGAAGCGGTACACCTCCGGTTCCATGGTGCTTGCCATGGAAAATGCAGGACAGCTGATTGAGGACGAGGAGCTTCGGGAACAGATCAAAGGTTCGGGAATTGGTACTTCTGCCACCCGTGCGGAGATTATTAAGAAACTGGTCCGTATCCATTACCTCAATCTGAATAAACGGACGCAGGTGCTCACACCGGAAAATCTCGGGGAGATGGTATTTGAGGTGGTGAGCATGACCGTCCCGGCACTTTTGAACCCGAAGATGACAGCTTCCTGGGAAAAGGGACTTGATGGAATTACACGGGGAACCGTGGATTTCTGGGATTACCGGACGAAACTGGAAGATTTCATCCGTACCGAAACGGAAAAGATGATCGGACAGGATCTGCGGGAACCGCTTGCGGAACGCATCAGTAATTTTGCCGGGAAACATGCAAGGGGTGCCGGTGCGAGAAGAAAGATCGGCGTCAGATGCCCGGCATGCGGTGGAGAACTTGTAACCACGCCATTTGGCTATGGATGTGCGAATTATAAGAATGATAAATCAGGATGTAATTTTAATATTGGCGAAATTGCAGGTGTTCAGCTGAGTGAGGAACAGGTAAAAGAACTTATCGAACAGGGGCATACCCAGACCATTCGCGGGTTTAAATCCAAGGCAGGCAAACGGTTTGATGCAAAACTTAAGGTAGATAAAGATGAAAACGGAAAAGTTAATATTGCATTTGATTTTTCAGACATAGAGCCGGAAATCATTCCGGAGGTAAAGTGCCCGGTATGTGGCGGACAGATGAAAAAGACATCTTTCGGCTATGGATGTGTAAACTTTTCACCGGACGATGAGAACAGCTGCCGGTTTTCCATTGGAACGATCGCCGGAAAAAACCTGCCGGTTACTGCGGTAAAGCAGCTCCTGACGGATGGTCACACAGATACCCTGCGCGGTTTTAAATCAAAAACCGGTAAAAAATTTGACGCCTGTCTGAAACTGGAGAAAACCGAAGAGGGAAAGACAAATATTGTATTTGATTTTGACAGCGTGGAACAGAAAGTGATCCGCGATGTAAAGTGTCCGCTCTGTGGGGGTGAGATCATTGCGACCTCTTTTGGTTATGGATGTGCCAACTATAAGCCGGGCGATGAAAACAGCTGCCGGTTTTCCATTGGGAAGATGGCAGAGAAATCTTTTACGGAAGCACAGGTCCGGCAGCTTTTAAACGATGGCATTACGGAAACCATGCGTGGGTTTAAGTCAAAAACAGGGAAGAAATTTGATGCGCGCGTAGCTCTCGCAAAAGATGAAAACGGGAAAGTAACCGGGCTGAAATTTGATTTTGACAATGTAGAGCCAAAGAAAGTCAAAGATGTGAAGTGCCCGAAGTGTGGTGGGGATATTGTAGTGGCACCGTTTGGATTTATGTGTGCCAATCATAAAAAAGATGATAAGGAAAGCTGCAGCTTTATGATTGGAAGTATCGCAAGTGTCCGGCTGAAAGAAGCGCAGGTGAAAGAGCTTTTGACGAAAAAGAGGACAGAGGTAATTTCGGGATTTGTTGCAAAGACCGGTATGAAATTTGATGCGCCGCTGAAACTGACGGAAGAAGGGGAGATCGCATTTGATTTTCCAGAGAAACCGAAACCGGAAGAGACAACCGTGCCGTGCCCGAAATGCGGCAAAATGCTGATGAAGACGCAGTGGAGATATGAATGTGCGTGCGGATTTAAGATCTGGCATACCGTTGCTAAGGTGGAACTTTCCGAAGAAGTGATGAAAGAACTGCTGACGACCGGAAAGACGAAGCAGAAGATTGCCGGATTTACCTCAAAGGCAGGCAATACATTTGACACCTGCCTGAAATATGAAAATGATCAGATTTCGTTTGATTTTGATAATCCGGGGGAGGCACCGCCGGAGGAAACAGCAGCCGCAGAGGAAACGACGGCTTTGGAGGAAACGGAAGAGTCTGGAAGAAAAACGATCAGTAATCATGAAAATTAAAATGTAAGGAGATTAAAAAATGGAAAACGCAAAAATCAAAAACATGTATGATTTATCACAGTCTATCGCGGGAGAGTATCTTTCACAGTTTACATATCCGTGGGAAGCATTAAAAGGAATCAGCGATTTTATTAAAAAGCTCGGTCCGACACTTGATCCGGAAATTTATGAGAAACGTGGAGAAAATATCTGGGTGGCAAAGAGTGCAACCGTTGCGCCTACTGCATGCCTGAACGGACCGCTGATTATTGATGAAGATGCCGAGATCCGTCACTGTGCATTTATTCGCGGGAGTGCGATCATTGGAAAAGGATCGGTTGTCGGAAATTCCACGGAGATCAAAAATGATATCATTTTTAACACGGTACAGGTACCACATTACAATTACGTCGGGGATTCTATTCTCGGTTACAAGTCCCATATGGGAGCCGGTTCAATTACCTCCAATGTAAAATCGGATAAAACACTTGTGGTTGTAAAGGACAGCAGAGATTCCGGTGAAGAAATTGAAACAGGACTTAAGAAATTTGGAGCTATGCTCGGAGATCACGTAGAGGTAGGATGCAACTCCGTTTTAAATCCGGGTACGGTTATCTGCCCGAATTGTAATGTCTATCCGCTTTCTTCTGTCCGCGGAGTGATTCCGGCAAACCATATCTACAAGGATGCAGACCATATTGTGGCAAAAAAAGAAAAATAGTAGTTGTATCTAAAAAAGTGCGAATTTGCACTAGACTTTAGGAAAAAAATATGCAAAAATATTAGCGGTATGTCGAATGATAACGAGTTTATCTACAATTAACATGCGAAAGGAGTCTTAAGATGATTTACACAAAGGAAGTTGAAAACATGTGTCCTGTAACAAAGGGCGCAAAGCATGAGCCAGCTCCTATCCCGGAAGAGGGAAAGTGGGTTCATTCCAAGAAAATTGAGGACATTTCAGGATTTACACACGGTGTCGGCTGGTGTGCACCACAGCAGGGTGCCTGCAAGCTTTCTCTTAACGTAAAGAACGGTATCATTGAGGAAGCTTTAGTTGAGACAATCGGTTGCTCTGGTATGACTCATTCAGCTGCTATGGCTGCAGAAGTTTTACAGGGTAAGACAATTCTGGAAGCTTTAAATACAGACTTAGTTTGTGATGCTATCAACACAGCTATGAGAGAGCTTTTCTTACAGATCGTATATGGACGTACACAGTCTGCATTCTCTGATGACGGACTTGCTGTAGGTGCTGGTCTGGAAGATTTAGGAAAGGGACTTCGTTCTCAGGTTGGTACTATGTATGCAACAAAGGAGAAGGGTGTTCGTTACCTTGAGATGGCTGAAGGATATGTTACAGGTATCGCTCTTGACGAGAATAACGAGGTAATCGGTTACCAGTTCGTTTCTCTTGGAAAGATGACTGACTTCATTAAGAAGGGTGATGATCCTAACACAGCTTGGGAGAAAGCTAAGGGTCAGTATGGCCGTGTGGACGATGCAGTTAAGATTATCGATCCACGTCAGGAATAATTGGAAAGGAGAACGATATAATGGCATCATTATTTGAAGGATATGAAAGAAGAATTGACCAGATTAACGCTGTTTTAAACAGCTATGGTATCAGCTCTATCGAAGAAGCTGAAAAGATTACAAAGGACGCTGGACTGAACGTTTACGATCAGGTTAAGAAGATTCAGCCAATTTGTTTCGAGAACGCTTGCTGGGCTTACACTGTAGGTGCTGCAATCGCAATCAAGAAGGGATGCAAGAGAGCTGCTGATGCTGCCGCAGCAATCGGTGAAGGACTTCAGGCATTCTGTATTCCTGGATCTGTTGCAGATCATCGTAAAGTAGGTTTAGGACATGGTAACCTTGGTAAGATGCTCCTTGAGGAGGAGACAGAGTGCTTCTGTTTCTTAGCTGGACATGAGTCATTTGCAGCTGCTGAGGGTGCAATCGGTATCGCTGAGAAGGCAAACAAGGTTCGTCAGAAACCTCTTCGTGTTATCTTAAACGGTCTTGGAAAAGACGCAGCACAGATCATTTCCCGTATCAACGGATTTACATTCGTAGAGACAAAGTATGATTACAAGGCTGCAAAGCTTAACATTGAGTACGAAAAAGCATACTCTAACGGACTTCGCGCAACTGTAAAATGTTACGGTGCTGATGATGTTCAGGAAGGTGTTGCAATCATGCATCATGAGAACGTAGGTGTTTCCATCACTGGTAACTCTACAAACCCAACACGTTTCCAGCATCCGGTTGCAGGTACATACAAGAAGGAATGTATCGAGCAGGGCAAGAAGTACTTCTCCGTAGCATCCGGCGGTGGTACAGGACGTACACTTCACCCAGATAACA